>Ga0233431_1000056_pt1 | contig 250963 bp, 228 predicted proteins | sample SI_118_April2016_FD_179867 | JGI IMG/M metagenome (GOLD analysis project Ga0233431, IMG submission 179867) | Seawater microbial communities from Saanich Inlet, British Columbia, Canada - SI_118_April2016_200_MG | ecosystem: Environmental > Aquatic > Marine > Inlet | place: Canada: British... | reverse complement strand
ACTTGCGGTGGCCTCCTGAATAGTGGTTTTTTTGTTCTCTCAAACAATATATACACACTATTCATAGGCTTCCGCAAGTTATTTACTTCCTTTTTCCTCATTTTTTTATGCAACTACAGGGTTAAGATGGCAATACATTCTGGTATTTTCTTTATTCCTATCCTATTTTTTAGCTCCCTTTTGCCGTACCCTCGCCTTTAAGCTAAATATCATGGATCGTCCGGATTGGCGGAAGCTTCATGAAAATGCCACACCCCTGCTGGGCGGACTTGCTGTTTTTTTGGGGGTTACTTTTTCACTCCTGATCAACCGTGTCTTTTTACCGGGTATGAAAAGCTTACTGATCGGTTCTTCATTAATTTTTATAATCGGCCTTTGGGATGATATCCGTCCAATACCGGCTCCTTTGCGCCTCCTTTTTCAAATTCTGGTCAGTATCTTTGTAATCGTAGCGGGGGATATCTCTCTTACCGTATTTGTGCACATTCCGGGTGCCGTTGTTATCAATTTCCTCCTTACCATTTTATGGATGGTCGGCATAACCAATGCCATGAATTTTTTTGACGGCATCGACGGCCTGGCAGTCGGGTTGTCCATAACCAACGCCTTGTTTTTGGGTATCCTAGCCTTTAGAACCGATCAAGCCGCCCTGGGATGGTTGGCAGTGGCCATTGCCGGATCTTGTGCCGGATTTATGCCGCATAATTTCAGATTTGGTAAATCAGCAAGCATATTTCTGGGAGATTCCGGCAGCACCTATCTGGGATTTATCCTGGCAGGCTTGGCTGTTTTGGGGGAATGGTCCACAACCAGTGATTTTGTATCATTTACCGCACCTGTCTTGATTTTCGGGGTGCTTATTTTCGATATGATCTATGTAACCGCTTCCAGAATAAAAAACCGAACCGATGGGGGCATCTTTGACCCGCTTGCAAAAGCCAACAAGGACCATCTCCATCATCGACTGCTATTTATGGGGTTTAAACGAAAAGAAGCCGCATTTACCATTTTTACCATTGACACATGCCTGGGCGTAAGCGCACTAATTATTATGGATCAAAAATTTATTGATGCAATGTTGGGCTTGATTCAGGCTGTATTGCTTTTAGGAATTGTGGCAATTTTGATGTTTAAAGGGAAGGATTCCTCCACCTGTGAAACCGAATGAGCAGAAGCATTGATAATACCATTTCACTTCCATTTATTTTGCCACCCACTCACTTCAGGCTTCAGGCTACGCCTCCGGCTTGGGGCTTCGCTCTGCGAGCTACGACCCCACAAGACGACCCGACACGTCGCTTTGAGAGCTTGGGGCTCCGCCCTTCGGGCTTCGACCCCACAAGACGACCCGACAAGTCTTTCGCTCGGCAGGCACAGACATTTTACCTTCGAGACCAAACAAAAAAACTCTTTATTGTCTGCGTATTGTCAGCGTGTGTCTGCGGCTAAAATATTTACTTATTTATCGCAATTAGTGAGGATTATCGACTCCTTCTATAAAATTCTACCAACTCTTTCGGAAATGACCAAAAAATGAGATTCAAAAAAGACTGGACATACGATTTAAAGATTCAAAACGCAAAGATGAAAATTTGGGTATTTGCGTTTGTGCTCGGTTTCCTGTTCACACCAGCCGGTGCTGAAGATCTTATGCAAATACCGGGTGTTATTCATGTGCATACGATCTTCAGCTCCGGGGAGTATTCACTGGAAGCACTTGTTAACATTGCAAAGGAAAAGGGTATTGAGGTGCTGATCCCAACGGATCACGACCTGGTGGTGATGGAATACGGCATCTTTCCGTTAAGAAATATCATAAAGAAGCGGGTTGAAAACAAATCCATTATCAATCTGGGACCTGAAAATTATCTTAATGCTATTACACAAATCAACAAGAACCAAAAACGTGTCCTGGTTATTCCCGGTGTTCAGTCATCACCCTTTTACTATTGGACCGGAAGCCCGTTTAATAAAGATCTCACCGCCAATAATTATCGAAAAGAGCTTATACTGATCGGTATGATGAAGGCGGATGATTACATGAATCTACCGTTGATGCACCGCGAATCCCCAAAGAAAATTAATTCAACATACCTTCCCCGATTCATCATCTTTATCATATCGCTCCTGTTGGGTGTTTTTTTGTCTTTTCAAAAAGGTAGCTATCGATTTTTTGGTTTCGGGGTGGTTTTTCTCAGCTTGATCATGTTGATCAATCATCATCCCTACCGGAGTTCCCGGTTCGATCCCTATTACGGAGATAAGGGTATTCAACCGTTTCAGGATGTAATCGATTATGTCGACCAGAGGAAGGGGCTTGTATTCTGGACACATCCGGAATCCCAATATGCGGCAGGTGGCGTAAAAATGGGACCCATAACCCTTCAGACCCGGCCCTACCCCGAAGCGCTGCTCGAATCAAAAGACTACACCGGTTTTTCAGGCCTTTATGGAGACCGGACAACAGCTGAGACCCCCGGGAACCTCTGGGACCAGGCATTGCTGGAGTATTGTGAAGGAAAACGGGAAAAACCTGTCTGGGTTATCGCTGAGTCGGATTTTCACAAAAAAAAGAGCCAGGGAGGGGCGGTTCATTTTGATACGTTTCAGACCATCTTTCTCGCTAAAAACAAAAGGATGCAGACCATTATCAATTCACTTGCATCCGGAAAAGTATACGCCCTCCGAAAAAGTGGTAATGTCAGACTATCTCTTGACCGGTTTCAGGTGGGATCCAAGGGGCATAAAGTATTGGCCAACATGGGTGAGAAATTAAACACCCCGTCAGAGCCTGAAATCCATATCCGCATATCTGCGTCGGATAAGGGAACTTATCCCATCAAAATAAGCTTGATAAAACGGGGCCGTATATTCAGGCATCTTGATGAAGAGACCCCGTTTGAAACGAAAATCTTAGACGAAGATACCTGGGAAGGGATCTCATTTTACCGTTTGGAGGTGGAGGGCCGTCCGGGAAAAATACTTTCCAATCCGATTTTTGTTAGCAGAGAACAATGATAATTTAACCGCCCGCTCTCTTTCGGAAAAGATAAGGATCGCTCGACAGACGCAGACCCGTCTTCGCAAAGGCTACGCCGCGGCTGGCTGGACGCAGAAATAACACAGATTCTTATAGATAATTTATTTTCGACAACCACAATATATTGACAAATAGCTAAATTTCTAATAATCTGAAGTGGTTAAATAGTTTTCCCAAAACGGCAAGGACAGTCGGCAAATAATGAATCGATAAACAGTTCCATCAGCGTTAATAAGTATTTCCTATGGTAGAATTTCGAGACCTATTTCAGAAACCAAAAGCACCAAAAAAGAAAACAGCCGATAAGACTGCGCCCAAAGCGGTAAAAGACGATCGCTTCAGTTTCAAAAACCTCGTTTTTAAAAACCAGGAAAAAAATAAGACAAAAAAAGGTCCAAAAAAACCTGCTGCAATCACCAAAAAACCGAAGGTTCCAGGAAAAAAGGGGTTCCGGTTTTCGGACATTGTTTCCACAAAAGATACTGAGACAGCCCCCGCCCCTAATGAGCAGGTAGCGATACCACAGGGATTCGGGCATAAAGAATCACACGATGATTTTAAGAGCTATCAAGATCCCCTCTTAAAAGTTGATGAAACCTTAACCCTTGACGTTATCCCGAAACTTCCTCCTGAGGTGGAAAAACGGAGGCAGCTTCTTTATGATGAGGCTGCAGCGTATCTTCGCGAGGTGTTTGAGGCTGTGGGACGGCGACGAAAGTTTTCTCTGCCGACCGGTCTGCTGCTCATGAACCAGATGGTTGAAACCCAGCCTGCCTATGATCCGCTTTTTATCAATGCCATCAACCAGGACAATCCCGGTGAATATATTATTTTTCATTCGGTCAACGTGTCCATATTCGCCATAAAAATCGCGCAATATCTGGGTTATTCCGAGGAACAACAGGAAAAAATGGGAATGGCCGGCCTTCTTCACGATGTGGGCGCATCCCTGGTTCCCAAAGACATCCTATACAAAAAGGAAGCACTGACACAAAAAGAGATCACTTTACTGCAACAGCGCCCTTTGAATGCTTATAAGATACTGATTCAGTTTGGCGATGAATATAAATATCTCGCCGACTGTGCGTATCAGGCGTACGAGCGGATTGACGGCTCAGGTTACCCGAATGGATTGGTGGGGGACGAAATCAACGAACATGCTCAAATCATCGGCCTTTTGGACATATATGAAGCGCTTATCCATTCGAGGCCCCAAAGGGTCAAATTCCTGCATTTCAATGCGGTAAAAGAGATTATCAAAACCCAAAAGAAGTGTTTTAAAAAAGAACACTTAAAGGCCATTTTAAACAGTTTTTCCATCTTTCCACTGTCCAGCTATGTGAGATTGAACTCAAACAGCATCGGAAAGGTAATCGAAACGTATCCCAATCAGCCGCTGCGGCCGAAACTGAAAATTGAGTTTGATTCTCAAAACCAGAAAGTATTGACGGATCGGGTTGTTGACCTTTCTGTAAACACCCTGTTACATATTATCGATTCCGTATCTGAAGAAGAATTTCAATCGATACCGATAAAATAAGGGGGCGCAGGCATCCATGTATTTAGACTATTGGGGGTTAAAAGAGCTGCCATTTGAAAATGTTCCTTCGGAAAGGCTGTACCGCTCACCACAGCATGAAGAGGCTCTCGTAAGATTGCTTTTTGCCAGCCAGAACCGCAAGGGCGTGGCCATGTTGACCGGCGCAGTGGGCTCCGGGAAGACCACCGTTGCAAAAGCCTTTATTCGGCAGCTGACACCGGATAAATACGATTTCCAGATCATATTCAACCCGGCCCTCAGCCCCATCGACATGATCCGGGCCATATTGCTCAATTATGATGAAGATGCCGGCTCGGATTCCAAAACAGTGCTGTTGAATCAGCTCCACCAAAGATTGTATCAGAATGCCGACAAAGGGCTTACCTCCATCCTGGTTATCGATGAGGCCCACGTGATTGAAGACCAATCGACCCTCGATGAATTGCGGATGCTGCTCAATCTCCACGGCGACGGAAGATTTCTGGTAACCATGATTTTACTCGGCCAGCCGCCCCTGCTTGAAAAGATAGACAATTCACAGCCGCTCAAAGAAAGAATCGGTGTAAAATATCATCTTGAGCCGTTGGATCTAAAAAATACCATGCGCTATATCCTGTTTAGAATGAAAAATGCCGGGGCAAGCCGGGGCACGTTCTCAAAAGAAGCCATTATCGCGTTACACAAGTTCACAGGCGGTACTCCGCTTCGGATCAACAATGTTTGTGATCGCTGTCTGTTGATCGGCTTTATGAGAAGGGCCATGATGATCGATGCCAAAACGGTCAATGAGGCGATTGAAGACACCAAATGAAGAGGGCATGGAGCAGAGAGCAGAGAGCAGAGGGCAAAGAGCAGCTTGCCGCGGCATCCTGTCGGGTCGTAGCTGAAAGCGAAGCCTGAAGCCGAAGGCGACGCCGGGAGGGTTCAAGGATTCCAGGGGTCAAGGATTCGAGTCAAATGCTAAGTAACTACTCAGGTAGATAGGCTGTAGGCATTTAGGCTGAGGTACCGCAGGAGCTGAAAGAATTTAAATTAGCCGCAGACACACGCGGACATACACAGACGATTATGCAATTTATATATCTTAAAATATGAATAAACCCTTGAATAATTTCCTCCTGCTTTTGGTTATCTTCCTTACCCTTGTTTTCAACTCGGGATGCGGGAAGAAGGATACGGTTACAGACCAAAAAGGTGATTGGGAGGCCGAGGGCCTGATTACTTCCGGGCAGTACCGGACCGTTGCCATCGCCGATATGGATGGTGACGGGAACATGGATGTGGTCGGGGGTTCGAATCTTCCGGGAACAGTGGCCATCTGGTACGGAGACGGCCAGGGAGGTCTATCCGAATATCAATTTCTCCCCATTAAGGCCGATGTCCGATCGGTTTCAACACCGGACATCAACAATGACGGCCGTCTGGATCTTGTATTTTCGGTGCAACGCGAGGCTTTGGGGATCATGGTCTGGATAAATCAGGCCGGCCGCAAATGGGAGCAAGGCATCGGGCCCGACCAGGTAAAAGAGTATGAAAATATTCATACGGCAGATATCAACTGGGATGGATTCGAAGATGTTATCGCTGCAAATTCTACGGAAAAAAGAGAAGCCGGTATTCAGGTCTGGCTGGGGGACGGGAAAGGGAATTGGCCGGTGGAAACCGGTCCCACCAACGAAAATATTTACATAGATGTTGAGCTGGATGACTTTAACAAGGATGGTGAACTCGATATTGCAGGGGCCGGATTCCGAACGGACGGCGCGCTGAGGGTATGGCTGGGCGACGGCACCGGAAGCTGGGCCTCTACGCCGCCTGTAAAAATGGGAAGCTTCTATGCCCTGAGCACCGGTGATGTTAACGGTGACGGCAACCCGGATATTCTGGCAGGAACCTACCGGGCCGGGGTGCAGATTTTCCTTGGGGACGGCAAAGGAAATTTTAAAGAGGCCAAGAGCCCGGTTGCCAAAGGAAGTTTCTGGAAGGTACTCCCTCTTGATCTGACCGGTGACGGCAGACTCGATATCGTGGCAGGCTCCATCGATGACAAGGGCATCAAAGCCTGGGAAAACAAGGGTGGAAACTCCTGGGCGCCGATAAAGGGACGTTTCCCCACCAAGGGTTTTTATTACGACCTTGCTATTGGGGATATTAACGGGGATGATCGCAACGAACTCTGTGCTGCCAATTTTGGCGAGGGGATCAAAGTCTGGATGGGAAAGGGCGGATCGCCCATCCTCCCCCCGGCCCAGGCCATCCGGCAGATAGTGAGTACGGAAGTCCTGATGGGGCCGCAGCATATCAAAGAAAACAGCGTTTTTACCACCATAGACGGCAATCCCCAATATAAGATCGGGCCTGGAGACGTTCTGGAGCTGACCACATGGCGGGGCACCAAAGGCAATAAGGAAGAGATCACTGTTCGATCCGACGGGAAAATTTCCTTTGCCTTTGTAGAGGATCTGGAAATTGACGATCTTACGGTGCCGGAACTGGATACACTGCTCAGAAAGGAATTGAAGGCGTATATTAAAAAACCGCGGATCGATGTGGTGGTAAAAAACCACAACAGCAAATTTGTCACACTCACCGGATCGATTCAGAGCATTTCCTTAAGCGGCAGACTTTCCGGTCCCGGGCAATATGCCTTGAAGAACAAAGTCAGCCTTCTGGAGATGATCAATATTGCCGGTGGCCCCACCAATGATGCCAACCTGAATCGGGTTCGGGTTCGTAGAAAGGACGGCCGCGCGGTAATTGTGGATCTCTTTAAAGTCATTATCCAAGGGGATACGAGTCAGGATATTATTCTGGATGATGGGGATCTTGTCCTCGTACCCAGCATCACAACGGATGAAAATCGGGTCTATATTTACGGGGAGGTCGGAAAGCCCGGGCAGTATTCCTTTACCGGTACGGAAATCCGAATGTTCGACCTGATCTCACGGGCAGGCGATGTGACGGTATTTGCCAAAAGAAGTCAGACGCGGATTGTCCGGGGTGATATGGCACGTCCCGAAGTGCTTTCGGTGGATCTGAAATCGCTTCTCGAACAGGGAGACCAGGCCCAGAATATTGCGTTGCTCAATGGCGATTTTGTCTATGTGCCGCGCACTTTCTTAGGAGATGCAAAGCGTTTCCTGGAGCAAATTCGCCCTCTGACCGATCTTATTCTTGAACCTGCCCGTATCCGCGATACCTATGGGGACCCAAGTTCATTGAACCCGCTTAAGAATTTACCGTAATGGATCACAAGGGGGGATCGATTCTACTCAGGAAGCGTTTTGGGTAAAAGGACCGATTAAGTGAGCTGTCTCAAGTGAGCGGGTGTGATCTCAGAGGATTCCCCGTAAAAGCAAACGGGATCTTCGACAAGGAGTCAAGGATTCGAGGGTTCAAGTGAAGTGATAGAGAATTAAAAAATTTGAAAGGTCGGTCATTCGATTTTCGTTAGATCTGGCGTTAGATCTGGTTTGATACACAACATGCTACAACTAAGAAGGTTTCGGAGCTTTTAACATAATTATTTTGATAAAAATTATCGGAACTTCACGGCAGTAGGACAGAGTAATATATCTTTGCTCCGATCGACGAGGCAAGCGTTCGATCGGAAATAATGCTCAGCCCTTCGGGAAGAATTGTAAATCATATGGCCCAATATGACGTCGATCTAAGAGATTACTGGAGAATACTCCGGAAAAGAAAGTTCACCATTATCTTTATGGTGCTTGCCGTGGGGATCACCAGTTACGGTGCTGCCAAGCTCAAGGAACCGATACCGCTTTATGAGGCCACATCTTCTGTAAAAATCGAGCGGGCCGCCAGTATGATCAGCGGATTCGGGCGGGGCGGTTTTTTCGGCGCCGATGAAAGCATCATGACCCAGGCCTTTATTATTAGAAGCTTTCCGGTCATGGTGCATACCGCAAAAATGATCGGGTGGCTCCCGAAGGATATCAGCCAGAAAAAAATTCGTACAAGCAAATCCTATCTTTCCGTTGTCACCCGGCTGAAGGGCATGAGCCGGACCGATATTGAAATGGGCACCAATATTATCAACATTATCGTTACGTCCCGGAAAAGAGAGGAGGCGGCTTTCTTAGCCAATTCCATCGGAAATGCCTTCCGTGATTACAACATCAAAGAAAAAAACCGCCAGACCGTTGATGCCCAGGCCTTTATCGAAACCCAGTTAAACCGCGTCTGGGATCGGCTGGATCACTCTGAAAAAGAACTGAAAAATTTCAAAGAAACCTATTCCCTGACCGGCCTGTCGGCCCAGACCAGCAATATTATCAACAAGATTGCGGCCATGGAGTCCACCCTTGATAAAATCCGGACCCAAGAATCAGAGCTGACATCGGCCTTGGAAAAAATAGAATCCGGGCCGGATGGACAAGATTCCATTACGGGTGCTCTCTTTTCGCAGTTTAACAACCGCCGGTTACAAGATATGGGTAACAGGCTGACAACGCTTTTTCAGAAAAAAGAGGGGCTCCTGCTCGAATTCACGGGAAAACATCCGGATGTCATCGATATCGATGATCAGATCAAGGTCCTGATGGCAGACACTGAAAAAGAGATGCGTGTCCTGTTGCGGAATTTAGCAAAACAAGAGAAAAAACTGTCCAAAAAATTTGCGAACCTGAAACAGGAAAACCGGGATATCCCCGAAAAGGCTTTGCAGCTTGCCCGATTGCAAAGAGAGGTTAAGCTTCAGGAATCTCTGTATCAACAGCTTAAATCAAGACACCAGGAGATTCAGATTCAAATTTCGGGCAGAATCGAAGAGGTCACCGTTGTCCGTCCGGCCCTGGTCCCTTCGACACCTACCAATATGCCGTCTAAGATAATGATCGTCAGCACCGGAATCGTGCTGGGGCTTATCATCGGTGTGGTCCTCTCCTTTGTGCTGGAAACCATGGATACCTCCATCGGAACCATCGAAGATGTCGAGGCCCTTCTGGAGGTTCCGGTCCAGGGCCTGATCCCTTTTTTAGATACCCCTATCAAAGAGATCGAAAAAGATTCCGATCCTTCCGGTACCGGCCGGACCCGGTATCTGGTGAGCCATTATGACCCCAAATCTCTGGCTGCGGAATCTTTCAGATCCTTAAGAGCCAATCTGCAATTTATCAAACGCGACAAGAATGAAAAAACGTTTATGATCACAAGCTCTTTTATTCAGGAAGGAAAAACCTTCAGTTCCATAAATATGGCGTTGAGCATGGCCCAGTCCGGTGAGAAAGTGCTGCTCATCGAAACGGATCTTCGTAAACCAGTGATTTATAAGGCGTTCGGAATCTCCCGAACGCCCGGGCTCACCGATTATGTACTGGGAAACTACCAGTGGAAAGAGGTCGTAAACTCCATTACCGATATCATGCTGGGAGACTTTGATATTGAAGAGATCCTGCGCACGCAAGGGCTGGACAACCTGCATATCATGACCGCCGGCACCATTCCGCCGAACCCCAGCGAGATCATCCGTTCTCCACGGTTTCAGGAATTCCTCAAGACAGCCAGGGAAGAATATAGTTTCATCTTCCTGGATGCCCCTCCCATACTTCCGGTTGCCGATGCCACTGAACTTGCACCCAATGCCGATGCGGTGCTTCTGGTTTACAAGGTCGGACAGATCGGCCGGGGTGTGCTGAAAAGAGCCAAAGCATCTCTGGACAATGTCAATGCAAACATTTCCGGTGTTATACTCAACAATGTAAGACCCGAAATCGGGCCGGACTATTTCAAGTATCAAACCCAGTACTATTACGGCCGGGATAAAAAAGAGAGTGTGGAACGGGAATCGTTTCAAGTCCGGTTGAAAGAAAAAATTTCCAAATATTACCAAAAACATGCCAAATATTTGCGGCGGGCGGCACTGGTTTTATCCGTCGGCCTGTTGATTGCAGGCATATTCTGGAAAGAATTCCACTTTTAAACACAAACCCTTGTCGAAGATCCCGTTGGTTTTTACGGGGACCCCTCGAACCTTTGTCGAAGAATCCCCTTTTACTTTTTCGGGAAACCCTCGAACCCTTGAATCCTTGGACCCTCTTCTATAATGCTCTCTACATCTAATTTTACGCTGAAACATATTCTCACCTTTATCTCCTTCTTTGCCATTGCATTGGTAATGGGGGTCATGACCACCGAATTTTCATCCGGGACACTGATCTCACTGGTTCTGGGGCTCTCATTCTTTATCGCCGCATTTATGAACACCGAACTGGGTCTCTATCTCCTGATTTTTTCCATGCTTCTTTCTCCTGAAATTTCAGTCGGGGGGGGGGGGGGGGAAGTTGCCCAAAGAGGGGGGGTTTCAGTCCGTCTTGACGATTTTCTCCTGCTGGTGATCGGACTCAGCTGGTTTGCAAAAACCGCCATCAACAAGGAACTGGGTCTCTTTTTAAAAACCCCGCTTAACAAACCCATTTTTTTCTATCTCATTATCTGTCTGATCTCAACCGCCATGGGGGTCATGGGCGGCAGGGTCGATGCAAAGGTGGGGTTTTTTTATGTGCTTAAATACTTTGAGTACTTTATCGTCTATTTTATGATGGTCAACCATCTTGAAAACCGGGACCAGGTCAACCGGTTTTTGATCTGTCTCTTTATTACCTGTTTTGTGGTGGCAATCTATGGAATGATCCAGATCCCTCTGGACGGAAGGGTTTCCGCCCCTTTTGAAGGCGAACAAGGGGAACCGAACACACTCGGCGGATATCTTCTGTTTGTGGGCGCCTTAGCGGCGGGCCTTTTCCCAAAAATCGAAGATCCCAAGGCAAAGCTTTTTACCGGTCTTCTGATCTTTACCATTATCCCGCCGCTCCTTTACACCTACTCCCGATCCACCTATGTTTCGATACTTCCGGCGGCTCTATATCTGATGATTAGAAGCACGCGACCCCAGATTCTTATCGGAATTTTCCTGGCTTTATTGGTTGCAAGCCCTTTCCTGCTTCCCAAAACGGTGATGGAACGGATTAAACATACGGTAGGCCAGGCAGAAAGGATGGGTCAGGTCCAGGTCGGAGATATCCGATTGGACACCTCTATATCCGCACGATTGAACTCGGTCGAAAAGGTCGCCATCGGCTTTATACAACAACCGGTGTTGGGACACGGCGTCACCGGGTTTTCATTTCTGGATGCCCAATACTTCAGGGTTTTGGTTGAGACCGGCCTCATCGGTCTCCTGGCCTTTATCTATCTTATCATTTCCATATTTAAACTGGCCATCCGGACCTCCCGCCAACTGGTGACCCCATATTACAAGGGGCTGGTTTTCGGGTTTATCGCCGGCTTTATCGGCCTGCTCGTTCATGCCGTGGGCGCCAACACCTTTATTATTGTGCGCATCATGGAGCCTTTCTGGTTTACGGCGGCCATTGTTTTCGCCTTGCCAAAGATTGAGGCGCAGGAGCATGACGCCGGCGCGCCGGCGGTGAGCATGGGGCATAGGGAATAGAAACAAGGCAAGAGGCGAGGGGCAAGAAGAACAGAGAGGGAAAAGAGAATGGGGCGGAGGGTAAAGATCCGGATCCAGAGGGGATTTGATTTGCTGTAAATTCATTTCCCTAATGAACTACCCCGCAGCAAGCTACGGGGTATCAATCGGAAATTTTCTTAACACCTCAAGGGGCGGGGAATTAAACCCTTGTCCGCCTCCGGCGGATTGAAATTCCAAATCACAAAATAAAATAAATATCAATGACCGAAATTCAAAATCCCAAACAAAAAATAATTGCAAACCCGAATATCGTTTTAAGGGAAGAGTTTGAGAATAAGGCTTTTTTATACGATCCTGATACGGGGGACACGTTTCCCCTGAATCCTGCGGGGGTTTTAATCTGGAAGCATCTGGACGGCAATCATACTGTGGATGCGCTGATAGATAAAATAGAACAACATTTCGATAATGTCCCTGAATCTGCAATGGGTCATATTCGTGATTTTATAGAAGCGTTGTCGGAAAAAGGCTTTGTCGGGAAATGAATGATCTTAGGACAAAAATCCCGGTGATGCGAACGCCCCGGACCGTGGATATCGCCATCACCGGCCGATGCAACCTGCGGTGTGCCTATTGCAGCCATTTTTCAGCCCCGGGCGATATGGATAACGATCTCTCCACCGGAGAATGGCTTCAATTTTTTAAAACGCTCAACCGATACGCCGTCATGGATGTGATCCTGCAGGGCGGGGAACCGTTTTATCGAAATGATTTAAAAGAAATTATTATAGGCATTGTCGAAAACCGCATGCGGTTCACCATCCTTTCAAATGGAACGCTCATCACATCGGATATGGCGGCCTTTATTGCGAGAACAAACAGATGTGACAATGTTCAGGTTTCCATTGACGGGTCGATTCCCATAAGCCACGACGCATTCAGAGGAAAGGGCGCCTTTTACAAAGCGATCAAGGGTATCGAAATTCTTAGAACCCACAATGTGCCCACAACGGTTCGTGTGACCATCCATAAAAGAAATGTCGACCAGCTTGAATCCATTGCCGAACTGCTGTTGGATGACATCGGACTTAATGGCTTTTCCACCAATTCCGCCGGCTACTTGGGGCTGTGCCGTTCAAACAGCGAACAGGTTCAACTCTCCATAGAAGATAGAACCCTGGCAATGAAAACCCTGAAAGGTCTAAACAAAAAATATAAAGGGCGCATCACCGCCAGTGCCGGTCCCCTGGCCGAAGCAGATAATTGGAATAACATGATCTGTGCTTCAAACAGCCATTCAGGAAAACCAACCAAGGGCTTTCTTTCCGCATGCAGCGGGCCCTATGACACCATTGGGATCCGCGCAGACGGTGTTATGGTGCCCTGCATTCAACTCAGCCATATGGAACTCGGTCGGATCGATAAAGACGATCTCAAAACGGTGTGGCGCAGTCACCCGGAGTTGAATCGCCTCAGGGCACGACATTTCATCCCCCTGGACCGCTTCGAATTCTGCAATGAATGTAAATTTATAAACCACTGCACCGGAAACTGCCCGGCCCTGGCCTATACATTGATCGGCAAGGAGAACCACCCCAGCCCGGATGCCTGCCTAAAGCGGTTCCTGGAAGCAGGTGGGGTTTTGCCGTATGAGTAGCTTTCAGCGGTCAGCGATCAGCGATCAGCCAAAAACTTGTTTTTAATTCCTTTTTCTGAAATCAGATGGCTGATGGAGCGAGTCCAAATGCGTTAGCTTATGGATGCTTACTATTAAAGTTCAATCCCTAACCAGGATATACCCACCCGGGGTGTACAAACCGAAAATCCCAAACGCGAATATGATCCTGAAAAAAGAACGTTCCAATTCTATGTTTCGGTCACGCGCAGCGCAGGCGCTTGCGCCGCGTGTTGAATATTGTAATTTGAGATTTATTTGAGATTTGGTGCTTGGTATTTGATATTTAAGCAGCTTGTGCTTTTGCATCGACAATTTATGATCTCTCACAGAGCCAACAGAGTTTCCAAAGGCTATTACCATAGCTAACATGATCTACTGGCAGGACATGGTGCGGTTTGTCCGGACGATCTCAAGGCTTCATCTTGAGCCGGATCATCGACGGTTTATAGTCGATTTTTGCAAAAAGGAGGTCCCGTGGGAACCTCTAATTCTTCTTGCCGAATCAGAAGGGGTGGATGGCCTGCTTTACCACCATCTCAGTCGATTTGATGAAATCAAAATCCCAGAATCTGCAAAAAACGGCCTGGCAAAGCGTTATAAAAAACATCAGCGAAACCAGGCGGCCATTTTAAAAGAAGCAGAACGAATATCCCAAAAACTTGAACAGAACGGTTTATGGGCCATTGCCCTGCAAGGGGTATCCCTGCTTCCACTTTATACGACTGCCGGTTTAAGGCCCATGGGGGATATCGATCTTCTGATCCGGCCGGATCAATACTCTCACGTCCTAGCCCTGTTAGGTGAGGTCGGATTTCATATCTCCCACTCTGCCTATCCCAATAATCTGATAAAGGGGACGCTGTGGCTGGATATTCACACCCATATTCTCAATCTCGACAGGATCGGGAGCCGCCGGCATATTTTCCCAAAAGATCTGTCCGGTCTCTGGGATCGCGCACAACCGCTCTTTTCATCATCCGCTGGCTTACTGAAACCGGATCCCATAGACAACTTTGTGTTACTATCCGCACACGTCCTTAAACACAGCTATTCCCGGATGATCTGGCTGGTCGATCTCAATGAATCCCTGCGTGGCATCGTATCACTTCCGGGAGGGCAGAAAGCGCTCATCCGTCGGATACGGGTCTGGAAACAGGAAAAGATCGTTCTGTATGGATTGACGGTATTAAAAGGGATCCTCGGACTCAAAATTCCGGATCGGGTTGGAGACGCATTGAATGTCAAACCCCTGGGGCCCGTAGAAAAACACCTTCTAAGATTGCGGATAAGGGGGCTCAATCGGTCGGAATATTATGTATTGCTCTCTTTTTTAGCCATTCGAGGGATTCTTGGAAAGATGCAGTTTCTTTACGAATCCATGTTTCCAAAAGATGAGATCATGGCCCAAATTTATCTAACTACGCCTCTACGCAGCCGTTTTTATCAGTTCACAATCCGCATAATCCAGACCCTGGTCTTAATCGGAAACGGCCTCAGGCAGGCGTTTATGTATGGGCCCTTTAAGAGAGGATGACATCTTCCATAATCACTCTTAGAGTTCACCGCTTCCAATTTATATCATATTGTCATTTTTTCCAAAGTATCCAGGAGTCAGGAGCCAGGAGTCAGAATTGAAGAAAGGTATGCCTCACAACTAGTTCTTGAAAATTCTTTGCAGGCGGTCGTTTCATTCTGAATTCTGAATTCTTAATATCCCTGGTTATTCTTTATCCTTTTTATCCTTTTTGTCCTTCTTTGTGGTCGATTCGACGGTGGGGGTCTCCTCTCCACCGGTCGTTTGAGACCCATCCCCGCCAGATGTATCCCCGCTGGTAGTTCCACCTGTTGTCCCATCTCCCGTTGTTGATCCACCCGAAGTTCCATCTCCCGTTGTCGATCCACCTGAAGTCCCATCGCCGGTTGCCGATCCATCCGAAGTTCCATCGCCCGTGGTTGTCGGTTCAACGCTCGGCGTGGATTCCCCGCCTCCCGTTCCAGACGCCCCATCCCCTGTTGTGCCCGTATCGGGTGTGGTTCCCTGAACGCTCGGTCCCGAGGTCCCCTCTACCGTATCCAACCCACTCGGCGCAACACCCCCCGGTATGGCTTCAGAACTTTCTCCACCGGTCGTTTTAGCTCCGGAATCGGAATTGGAATCGGAATCGGAACCACCCGACCCTGAACCAGCGGGGCTCCCGCCGGATTTACACTTGTCAGATGCCGCCCCGCCGGGTGAACATTTACCGCCCGAGGCCATTGAACCGTTTTTGCATCCGCCGCCGGCGCTCGTGCCGGCCGAACATTTTGTCCCGGGTGACGGACTCCCGCCGCCAGAGACCTGCCCTCCGGACTTGCATTTGCCGCCAGATGCCACCCCGCCGGGTGAGCATTTCCCACCGATCGCCGACTGGCCCGACTTGCAATTCGATGCGGCATAGGCCACCCCGCCGCCGAGATTAAACAGTTTGGGAGGTTCATACGGAATTTTTATTTTCTGATTTTCGCCTTTTTGATCAGACATGTTATACCTCCGCCTGGTTGGTGGATAGTTGTTTCCAAAAATCCGCATCCTTTTGCAAATAAAGGAAGTTCATCGGAATTTGATTGCAGATTTCAAAGAAAATATCAAACAATTTCGCTCTTGCCGTCGATGACAAAAATGGGAAAAAAAGAATACGGCGGCTGATCATCAGACTCAGAGATGTTTTAAAAGACGCCCGTTCAATATAGGTCGTTTTGTTCTGAACAAGAAAATATAGCCCCTGAACTCGGCACCCGCCGGGAGCATCTTGGTTTCCCATTACAGCCTCAGGGTCCAGCTGGTTAAAAGGAGACGGGAATACCCGCAGGTCATTACCCCGGCCCGTAATAATGGGGCCTTCATCGGAAAGAATCCCGTCCTGGGGCCAGCGCACAGCCAAAGAGCTTTTGCCTGCTCCTGAATCTCCCGAAAAAATATATCCGTTCATGTTCTTTACCAGGGCCGCAGCATGAAGACAGCACCCGCCTCTTTCACCCAGTATCTGGGCAGAAAAAATCCAGAGCAGATGATACAGGCAGCGAAACGGCTGGTCTTCATTTTTTGCAAGATAAATACGCCCGGTGCGCGTTTCCGGTGAAAAAAGAAGCACCGTGTTTAAAAGCCGTATGGCTACCGAACCACTTTCTATGGAAAAACCATCTGTTTCTTTGGGTTGATTCCCCAACCACAAAGCGGCCTGTTCATTGGGAATCACCATTTCAAAATGCGGATTCTCCTCTCCTCCGACACAGGGAAGCTGTGCCGAGGTACACGGTAAGAAACGGACCGTCAGGTTCGCATCCGCAGGATGTTTATCGACAATAAACTTACGGTATATCGTTTCATAAAAATGAGCCACCTGACGCGTCTGATCCAAAAATGTAATCGTTATCACGGTACCGGCCAGGCAAAACGTAATCTTCACGGGCAACTTCCGGTATTGATGCGTCGTGATGCGGGAAATCCGTTCGCATCAGACAACCGCTGGCATAAAAAATAGGGCGCATAGAGGTTTCGGTTTACAGCATAGGCATTGGCGCGGCAGGCACCCAGGCACTGGAATTTAAAGATACAGTCCCGGCAGATCCCCTCAAGGTTCGCCGGGAGCGATCTGCGCAAATCCTTTAGGATCCGGTGGCGGCGCCACACATCCGGGATTGAATCCCGGGTGATGTTGCCCATCCGAAGTTCTTGATAGGCCTGTCCGATGCCGCAGATGGAAATATCTCCGTTTGAAAGAATGCCGAGGATATTTAGGACCGCACACTCACAGGCACCGCTACGGGTAATATCATCAATGGTTCGAAAGGCCACCGGCAGGTCAAAAAAGATGTCTAAGTCCCTGAAAGCACCTCTCCTTTCGGCCACCCGGCCATAGAGCGTCTGCAGTTCCTCCAGCTCTAAATTCTCCCCACGCTCAAAATTATTCTTAGCCCTTCCGGCCGGCAGCAGGTGGTTGATCTTTAGGGAGCTAATTTTATATTTTTTACAAAGTTCCATAACAGCCGGTATCTCCGCCCGGTTCTTATGCTGCAGCGTCATGATCACCTGCAGATTGATCCCGGAGTCTGAGAGAAACTCCAGCCCCTCTACACCCCTGTCAAAGCATCCGTTTACACCCCGGATGGCATCATGGATATCCGCTGACCCGGCGTCAAAACTTACCGAAATTTGAGAGATTCCGGTTTTTTTAAAAACGGCCAACCGCTCCTTGTCGATAAGTGTTCCGTTTGTTTCCATGTTGACGGACAACGCTTCGGCAGCAAGAAAATAGAGGAGTTCATCAAACTCGCGGTATAGAAGCGGTTCCCCCCCGGTCAATTTCACACTCTGGAGGCCGATATTTTTTGCATCCCGGATCGCTTTTTTAAGCGGTTCAATGGGAATACCGTCCTGGTGTTGATCGGAAAATTGAGGAGAAATCCAACAATGGGAGCATCGAAGATTGCATCGATCAGTCAGGTAAAGAAAAAGACTGTTCAGCGGGTATTTATTAGACATCTGATGGACTTGAATCGATGGCGATGAAATTATGTTGGACCATCTGGTCGATAAACAGCATCACATCCGTTTTAAGCCGGTCCCGGTCCGCATCGGGATAGGTCTTTTCAAGGGCTGCGATAACGGAGGTGGTATCCTGGACGCGCTTCAGAGTCTGATAGATCTCTTTTCCCGAGTGATTCAGATATTTAAGATTTCCATCCGCAGGGTCAAATAAAAATGCCCCATCCGCTTCCTCTCTAAAGACAATCTTCTCATTTATCCGATATGTTTTTACCATTATGACAGCGACCCTATAAGCAAATAGCGCCCTTTGCCTTCAATGCGGAAAGAAAACAGAGGCAATCCACAAACGCCTGATGCGGATCGACATTGTAATACCGGCTGACGATTCGCGAAAGATCGTCTGGATTTTTGGTACCGTCGCATAATCTCCAGATAAACCGTCCGGTAGGATTGAGCCGGCATACCGGTTTATGGATGGTTTCATTGATCAGAACAGGGCCGTCGGCCTCAGTCCGGCAACTGAAACCTTCCGTCCGCTTTGGTGTAGACCGGATCAATGTATCGGTTTCAATCTGGCTGAGTACACCTTTGATCCGACCTTTTGCGGCTTTTGCTTCGGCCGGGCTAAACAGCCCGGCGCCTGCCGCAGCCAACGCCGAAAACGTTCCCATAAATCTTCTTCTTGAATGGATCGGTATTTTACGCATATTCACCGGTTGACTCTTTTATTTATTATAGTTTCTGTTATACTCGAAAAAAAGGTAAAAGTCAATAAAGTTGAGCATATATGCTGGATACTGAAAAAATAGAACCACAAACAACCCCTCCCCAGATACTGGCCCCCGCCGGGAACAAAGATTCCTTTTTGGCCGCACTTTCAGCCGGGGCCGATGCCGTCTATTGCGGGCTGAAACGATATTCCGCCCGTATGGAAGCTCAAAATTTTTCGGTTCAGGAGCTGGCCTCTCTCACACATCTCGCCCATGAAAAGGGGGCGCAGGTATATGTGACGGTCAACACCCTGGTAACTCCCCGGGAGCTGGATGAAATCGGTGGTCTGCTGGACCGATTGAATAAAACCGTGCATCCGGATGCACTGATTATCCAGGATTTAGCCGTTTTAGAGCTGGCACGCCGCATGCACTTTAAGGGTGAATTAATTCTATCCACCCTTGCCAATGTCAGCTTTCCCAAGGCACTGCATATGATTAGACGACAACTGGGCGTCAACCGGGTGGTGATACCGCGGGAGCTGAACATCGATGAAATAAAGACCATGGCCGCCGAGTGCCCGGAGGATCTCGCACTTGAGATATTTGTCCATGGCGCCCTGTGTTATGCCGTATCCGGCAGGTGCTACTGGAGCAGTTATCTGGGTGGAAAAAGCGGTCTTCGGGGCCGATGTGTTCAACCCTGCCGGCGCGTATATCGGCAACAGACCAACGATGGAAGACGTTTTTCCTGCCAGGATCTTAATTTAGATGTGCTTACCAAAGTGCTCTTGACGATTCCCCAAATCCGAAACTGGAAGATCGAGGGTCGGAAAAAAGGGCCCCATTATGTATTCTATACGGTAAAGGCATATCAATTGCTGCGGGATCACGGTAGAGACCCTGCAGCAAAAAAAGACGCCCTGGCGCTCCTTGCACAATCCCTCGGTAGAACCGGTACCCATTATAATTTCCTTCCCCAGCGCCCGCAAAATCCGGTCCATGACACCGGGCAGACCGCTTCAGGCCTTTTTGTGGGCAAAACCCAGGGTGGGGGTCGAAACACCTATCTGGTTCCCCGGGAAGCGCTTCTTCCTGGAGATGTCCTGCGTATGGGATATGAGGACAGCCGGGGGCATGGCATCCAGAAAATCCGAAAATATGTGCCCAAAAAGGGCCGTTTTCATTTAAAGACATCGTTAAAAAGCACGCCGCCCAAAGGAACCCCGGTTTTTCTCATCGACCGCAGGGAAAAAGCCCTTGAAGAGATGCTGAAAAACCTGGAATCCGAAATGACCGTACAGCAGGTCTCACCGCCACCTGCGCAAACACCTCGGATCAGAATTTCCACACGAGCCGTAAAACGCATACCCACAACGGAACTCCGTGTCTATCGAAATCCGGTCAAAGGGGGATCGAAGGAGCAGATCGGTCTCTGGATCGACAAAGACACCCCGTTGGCGGCATCTTCAAAAAACATCTGGTGGTGGCTGCCGCCGGTTATCTGGCCGGAAGACGAAGCAGCTCTCTGCGCAGCCATAGAATCGATCGTTAAAAGGGGGGAACGTCATTTTGTCCTGAACGCACCGTGGCAATCGGTTTTTTTTAAGCAACCCGCAGCATTTAATCTCTGGGTTGGCCCGTTTTGCAACATCTCAAACCCCTTGGCCGTTAGTTGCCTTGCCGATCAAGGGTTCTCCGGGGTGATCGTGGGGCCCGAGCTTCAGCGTGAAGATCTTCTTCTTCTTCCGAAACAGAGCCCCCTTCCCCTGGGAATCGTGATTTCCGCAAATTGGCCCCTGTGTGTGGCGCGGACGGTTTCACCCGATACAAAACTCGGCATCCCGTTTGCCAGCCCCAAAGGAGAATATGCCTGGGTCCAAAAAAACGATTCAAATTATTGGATATACCCGAACTGGAGAGTCGATCTCACCCGGCACATGGAGGAGCTTAAAACCGCCGGCTACAGCCTCCTGGTAAGCGTTGAAGAACCGGTGCCGGAAAAGATGACATTAAAAAATCGACCCGGTATCTGGAATTGGGATAAGGGCCTCCTGTAGCGGCCGATCCGGACTGCAATCGGCAATTGAATATTCTGAGTATCCACAGGAATTTTTAATGCATAAAAATAATTTATAAGAGACTACGGAGCATACATTATGAGAGGATTAAGAAACATTTCGATTCTGTCTATGATTCTTTTTCTTGCATCCTGTTCATTTCAACAAGAATATATCAGCGGCAAAGAAATTCATTCCAAGGCACGTCTCGTGGCCGTTCTCCCCCTGGTCAACCTCACTTCCTACCCGAATGCCGGGCGGATCGTGAGTGATCTGCTGGCCACGGAATTCTATGCCAACACGCATTTCCAACTGATGGAACAGACCGAGATGCTCGAAAAACTAAAAGGCAAAGAGGCCGATCTGGACGAAGTTTTAGACAATGCCGTGGCACAGAAAGTCGGAACCTCTTTAGGTGTTGATACGGTCGTTTTCGGTTCTGTCACCGAGTACCGCTACAAGAGGGGCCTGGATGAAAACCCGGTGGTCGGGTTCAACATCCGTATGCTGGATGTCAAATCCAAGCGCATCCTTTGGGCCGGCAGCAAATCCCAAACAGGTGGTTGCTTCTGGTTCTGTGAAGACTCGCTCAACCGGCTGGCTCAAAAGGTATGTTACGATATGGTGAAAAAAATGGCCAAGGAGCAAGGATAATCGGGCAGCATCTTTAAAGATATCTCCTTTATGGCAACGCTGAAAAGAATTGGATATCTGCTCATTCATACGGTCTTTGTACTGGCTGTTTATTTTTATATGCCCTTTTTGCCGCCGGCCCTTGCGGTTCAACTCGAAACCATACGCGGCGGGCGCCACAGTGAGTATGCCTCTATTGTGTTTGAGGTAAACGAGCCGGTTCAATCCACCCCCCTGCAAATCCTTGGAGAGAAAATTCAGTTCCGGTTCATCGGAACGACCACAACCCTGAAAAGTTACCGCCGGTATCAAACGTTTGACGCCTGGGTAAAAGTGGAAAAATCCGAAAAAGACCTCTCGGTTCAGATCGGTCTTCCGGATCGGTTTCAAAAAATGTCCCATTTTAGACTTACAAACCCGGATCGTGTGGTCCTGAACCTCTATATCGCCGCTGAAACGGTTTCTTTAAAACCGGAAGGTTCAACGAAAAAAACAGAACCGGCCCCACTATCAATCGTGCCGACAGACTCCCCCCCGCCGCCGGAAACAGATCCAAAACCGATGCGATACGTCGGCGATCAACGCCAGATGCATCTTATCGAAGCACGCATCCTCAGTCGAAAGGGTCTGTATGAGGATTCGCTCCGGGCATACGAGCGGCTCCGGAGGGATTATCCCGGAGATGACGATATCTGGGAAGATTTTATCGAAACCCTTGTCAATCATTCAGGCTATGAACGCGCCGAGGCGGAACTGAAAAAACTGCTCAAAAAAAATCCTGCGAACGTACGCGCCCGGAGAATCCAGGCGAGAACATATACGGAGCGCCGACGGTCCCAGCTGAGCCTTCCGGTTTTTGAAACCCTCGTCAGTCAGGTTCCTAAAGATGCGGGAATTTTATCGGACTACGGGTTTGCACAACAGGATACCGGAGACTGGTCGGCCGCCCTCGACTACTTCTCCCAGGTGCTCGAACTGGATCCTGAAAACACGGCCGCCCTCCGCTCAGTGCACGAAATCTTGAAAAATCACCGTCCCCGGCTGGATGTCGCATACCAGGCAAATTACCAGGAATCCGGCAATGCAGAGGTCAAAACGGCGTTCGGAAGATATGCCCAGCATATCTCCAAAAAGAGCCTTTTGGTCGTAAACTACGATCGGATAGATATCGATCGTCCCTCAGCACCGGATCTCCTTCCCATAGACAGCACCGTAAATGATACCGTCATCAGTCTGCAATACCGGCTGAATCCGCAATGGGGGGCAAGAATCGGCGGGGGTGGTTATTCCGGGCTCGGGGATGGCACCTCTTTTGTTTTTGGCCTTGACTACAGCCCGCGCTCAGGCCTTGCAATGATGGGTGACTATGTTCACAAAAGACCCTGGTACGATCCGGTGGATGCCGCCCTTTTTGAAGGATCCTACAACCGTGCTACCGCTTCAATGAACTGGAATATCGATCAGAGCTGGACACTATTTCTCGGGGGCGGATACTGGGATTATCAGGTTGAAGACGATCAAGATTATGGAAAGAAAAAAACCTTTACCGGCATTTTGAGCAAACGGTTTTGGGATCAGCCGAATTTAACGTTCATCTATTCTTATTATTACTCAGATTTTGATTACGAGGATGACACATTCAGGCCCATCGCCATGATACCGACCGAAGGGGTACATTCCATCGGCGCCTATTTTGAGCATCGGACATGCAAAAACTGGACTTACACACTCTTTGGCGGACGGCGGTGGGATGTTGTCAGGTCTGTTGATTCATGGTATTTTCTCCCATCGCTTAAGGTTCGGCTCGGTAACCGGATCGAAGTCGGCGTCAATTATGAATACCTCACAGAGGCGAGTACCGCAGGTGGCGGCATCACCGAAACACTGCTCTTCTGGAGCAAAATCATCTTCTAAGAGGACACATGAGCAAATCCATTGCAATCCCGTTGACCCTGCTGGTGCTCCTGCTGTTTTTTCTGATCTTTTCCATCACCACACCGGTCTATGCGAAGAAACACAAAATAAAAAGCTGGCTCTGCTACTACAGTAACCGATTCGGCCCGGAAGTCTATTCCCGGTTTGACCTGGCCGTGTTCGACGGCACCTATCACCCGCCCATAGAAAAAAACAGACCTGGCAAGCCGATTCTATTGGGTTATGTCAGTATCGGTGAAGTGGATCGAGACGGCCCACTGTGGCATCTTGCCAAGGGTAAACCCTTCCTTGTCCAGAAAAACAGATTCTGGAATTCATGGATCGTAGATGTCAGCAATCCTCAATGGCAAAACCTTTTGTTCGATGTTGCCATACCGGCTGTTTTTGAACGCGGCTTTGACGGACTTTTTCTGGACACCTTCGATTCGCCCCTGGCACTACTCCAGGCAGACCACGCAAAAGCATATGCGGGCATCCCGTCAGCCCTGGTTGCTATTACCAGAAGGCTGCGGAAAGAATATCCGGATAAGTATATTGCCATTAACCGGGGGCTTCCGATTCTTTCTGATATTGCCCGGCTTATCGATTTTGTCGTGGCTGAAGATCTATACAGTTATTACTCAGACAGCAAAAAAGACTATGTCCGGGTAACCGCAGACACACAGGATCTACTGCTCAAACAACTTGAAAAAGGCCGCAAGGCAAACCCGGATCTGATGGTGCTCTCCCTTGACTATGCGGCCCAGGACCAGACGGATATCATTAAGGAAGCGATCTCCTTTTCAAGAAAAAGAGGCTTTATCCCCTATGTGAGCACGTACCAGCTGGATGAAATTTTTTTTCACACGTTAACCCAATAACCCGGCTCTCTCTAACCGGATAGAATTTTTTCTGGATTGAGCTTTCCATGAAATTGCACAACTCCTTTTATGCTCCCCGTTTTCCAGGCAATCCGGTCATCGGTTTGATGGTGATTCTTTTGTTGATCGCACTGTTTCCGGCAGCGCTGTCCGCCGCAACACCGATTCACCGGAACGTAATGGTTTTTTTCGACGGCAAAGCCGGTCAGAGTGAGAAGACAAATATCATCTATAGAGACGGACAAACTGTTCTCAACCACCTGGGGCTGCTTCCGGTATACCGGGATATCAACCGGCGCCCCTTGCCCGACGATGCGACCATGGAAGCTTTCCGGGGGATTATCACCACATTTACAACCGATATCGAAGCTTCCCCTGGAGAATATCTAACGTGGCTGGAAAGACAGATCCAGGCAGGCCGGAAAATCGTTATTTTGGAAAGATTCGGCGTTTCTGATGAAGGCATCGCAGAAGAGACCACCGAGAAGAAACTCCGCCGGGTTTACCGACTTCTGGGATTTGAAAACAATGGAGACTATACGGCCAGCCAACCCCTTCTTCGATTTGCTTACCAAGATAAGGATCGCGTGGCATTTGAACGTAAATACCCAATGTTTCCAAACATTTATGAAAAAATAAAGATAAACGAGCCGACCCCCCGACGATATGTGACCATCAGTCGAACCGACAGGAAAGATTCGGAAAGTTCCGTTGTCTTTACCGGTTCCTTTGGTGGATATGCCCATGAGGGTTATATTTATTGGCAGGATCCGCTCACATTTCGGCGAAAATGGTATATAAATCCATTCCGATTCTTCCGGGAAGCATTCGAACTGGAAAGCGTTCCCGTACCGGATCCGACCACCCTTAACGGACTCCGGGTCGCCTTTTCTCATATCGATGCCGATGGCTTTGCCGGTCAATCACGGATAGACCGTAATCTCTTGTGCTCGGAAATTATCCGGGATGAGATCCTGAAAACCTATGATTTTCCGGTTACGGTATCGGTGATAACCGGTGAAATCGACCCCAATGCAGCGGGAAGCCTGAAACGGGTCCGCCTGGCACAGGATATTTTTAAGCTTCCCAATGTGGCGCCGGCATCTCACAGCTACTCACACCCGTTTTATTGGGATTCAGAGGACCCGGTTGAAGCGGAAAAATACAACCGACAGTACGGTATCCTTATCCCGGGTTATTCGCACGATCCGGCCATGGAGATCGATCATTCCGTAGAATACATAAACCGTCTTCTCGCCCCCAAAGATAAACCGGTCAAAGTCTTTTTGTGGAGCGGCAATTGTCAGCCAACCGAAGAAGATATCGCCAGGTGCGACAGACTGGGCATTTACAACATGAACGGCGGCGACACAATTTTTGACGAAGCCTATAATTCCTACACCGCGGTGGCGCCTTTGTATCGGCGGATCGGCAGTCGGTACCAGGTCTACACCGGCCAGGCAAACGAAAACATTCTGACACGCTTATGGAAAGGGCCCTATTTTGGGTTCCGGAATATTATCACGACCATGGAACGGACCGGATATCCACGGCGCATCGCCCCCATTGATATTTACTACCATTTTTACAGCGGAGAATACCGATCCTCGCTTCGGGCCGTACAGGAGGTCTATGAATGGGCGCTTAAGCAGGATATCGTAAGAATGTTTACCTCCCAATATCTGCAAATAATCGATGGCTATTTGAAGACAACGGTCGATCAGGTGGGATCGGGTCGATATCGTATCCGTGATTACGGAGCCTGTCTGACGGTTCGATTCGATGGGCGCAAAAGCCTGCCTGACCTTTCACAATCTGAGAATGTGATCGGATTCTCAGCGACCCCCCAGGCGCTCTATGTATCGCTTTCCCCCGGGAAAAAGGAAGCACACATCGTAATGGCTCCCGACACATCCATATCCAGATCCTCGAAATCGATACCGTTTGTTAAAGAGGCAACCGGCTGGGTGACCTCGATTGAAAAAATAAAAGACAACATGGCTTTCGATTACAGGGGGTTTGGGAAAGGAAAGATCGAGATCGGCGGACTCTCGCCGAAACAGAAATTTCAGATCACCGGTGATAGTATCGGAACAGAGGAGAGGCGTACCGCATCCGATGAAAGGGGAGCGCTTCGAATCGATAATCTCAAGACAGGCCGTGTAGAGATTAAATGGATATCTCACCTCAATTAAACCGGATCAATATCAAATCCTACCGGGAAAGGCCGATCTACGGCTACACACGACTCCGATTCTTTAATTTCAAACTGTGGCAGATCCTCTTTTTGATCACACTTTTAATCGGTGTTGTTGTGATGGTTTTCCCCCGGGACAAGATGCTCATCACCTACTATATCGAAAAAGGGATGCTGCAGGAAGCTGTTTTAATCCTTCCGGAAGCGATCCGGAAATCACCAGATGACCGCGAACTCATTTTGATAGCAGCCGATATATACAGAACCATGGGCGACCCGGAGTTGTCTGCGCATATGCTGAACCAGTTTCTCAGGATAAAACCGGACGATGCGGAACTGCTCCTGACCCTTGCCGATTTTTATGAAGGAACCAGAGATCTGCAGCAGGCTGCAAACGTATGGGAAAAGATTGTATCTTTGCGCCCGGAACAGGTTGGGGTATGGAAGAAGTTGATCGAGTATTACGCCTACATCGATGATCCGCCCAAACAGGTGGAAACGATCGTTCGACTGATAAAAAACGAGAAAAAGCTCTCATCTGAAAAAATCCATACGGATTCGTCATGGTCTGCCGATGCCCGAAAAATTTTCCGGCACCCCCTGCTAAAGAGATTGACTCTGGAGATGCAGACAATTGCTGAAAAACGCCGCCCAGACCGCGAACAACCCTTTTTGGATGAACTGCTCAGGCGTCTGTATCCGATCCGAACCCTCCTGATCCGAGATCTCGAGGCCGGGAACACCCGGCTCGCCTTAAACACCGATATTTTTATTACTCGAATACTGGAGCCGTTCGTCCATCTGGCCATGATCCGGGAAGGCAGCCGTTTTGCTGCCGCAATGGATAGAAGCATGGGGCATGGGTATAAAGTCCGGTTGAGGCTGATCGAAGTGATGCAGTGGAATCGATTGGACAGGCAGGCCATAACCCTGCTTTCCGAGTGGCAAAAAACAGCCGGCGACAATGCCGATCTCCTATACCGCACCGTAGAGCTGGCAAAGGGGCTGGGATCGACAAAACAGGCCATCGCAGCCTGTGAAGCGTTATATAAATCGGCGCCATCCAACTCAGACCTTCAGAAATTGATAGCAGATTTATACCTTGAGGGTGGGCGCACCAAGGATGCATTTGAGATGTACAAACAGATATTTCACAATTCAACCGGAAATAAAGAGATTGCGGAAAAAATGATTCAGGTTGCCGGATTTACCGGGAACCATGACATTATGACCGAGGCCGCCCGCCTGATAGAAAATCATTATCCCCTCGATCCGGCGTTTCAAAAAAAAGCCGCCGGGACTTTTCTGGAAGCCGGCGCCCAAAAAGAGGCTGTCCGTTCCTATGAGGCCTACCTGAGGCTGAACCCGTCGGACCCGGAAGCAGAAAGCCGCCTTGCAGAATTGTATACCTGGACCGGTCAACCGAAGAAGGCGTATGTCCTCTACGCGAAGATGGTTAAATCCGATAAGCGCATAACGTTCCTAGATAAAATGATCGATGCCGCCGGTGCCACGGGAGATTCAGCACTGCTTGAACAGGCCGTTGTTCTGGGCGAAGCCATTCGTCCCAAAGACCCCATCCTTACCTTAAAGTCCGCAAAGGTTTTTACGGATTCGGGCAAGTATAAAACAGCCATTTCCCTGTATCGGCAATACCTCGAATCCAGACCCGAAGACGAAACCGCTGCAGATCAGCTGGCGGAACTTTACCGATGGACCGGCCAATCCGAAAAAGCAGCGGCTTTTCTGGCAGCGGGGTCGGACAGGGATCCCAACAACGACCGGAAGGCACTGGCTGCAGGGGAGGCTTTTGTGGAAGCCGGCAAAACCGAAGCCGGTATTGCCTATCTTGAGCGGGCATCCCGGTTGCGGCCGGATGACTTTATACTTTACCAAAGACTGGCCACCTATTACGGATGGACCGGTCAGACAGACAAAATGATCGATGCACTCAAGTACCTTGAGGCTTCCGGTCATATTCGAGAGCCGGAAAAAATCACCCTTGCACAGGCGTACATGGATCAGAAAGCGGCGCAAAAGGCGCTGTATCTTCTCGAGCCCTACCAGAACCGCTCCCCGCTTCCTATCCGAAACGGCCTTATGCTGGCAAGCGCATATGAAGGATCGGGAAAAATGGAAGCCGCCATTAAAATCTATCAACGTCTTGCAAAAGAAAATGCCGATGATGCAACGCTTCTGGCAAAACTTGGAAACCACGCCCTCTGGCTTCAGAAAACCACCGAAGCCCTGTCTTTTTTTAAATCCGCCTTAAAAAAAGATTCAAAGAATTTAACCGCCCTTAAGGGGAGTGGGCAAATTTATGCCTGGAATAACGACCCTGAACGGGCCATCGAAAAATTCAAAGCATACAACCGTATCGATCCGAATGATTATGAAGTCAGGTATCAGCTGGGAGAACTCTATTTTGAAAACCAAAGAGAGGGTGAGGCGTTTCTCCAGTATCGGAAAGCCATGCGGCTGATCCAACAGGTTAAAACCTCCGGAAAGCAGGAAAGATAAAGGGTTAAAAAAAATACGCTTATCTGCAAAGCTCCAGTTGCAGACGGCAATAGGATTTGAAGGTGAACCGATTCGTGGATGTGTGACTGTCTGAGTATATTAGGGAACGTTGCATCAAACAGCATGAAGGTGACGCAATAGACGCTAAATATTCTATATCGCTCGATGTTTTATTGATCTCGGGGCTCTGTTTGATGTTACGGTCCCTTATATACGAGTTTCATACGTCCGCGGAGCGGGTTATCTTCAAAGCCGTTAGATCTTTACTGGAGCTTTATAGATAACCACAAAAAAAAATTTAAACTTCAAATATCAAGACGAAGTCTCTCGGCTCTGCCGCAGTGCATTGATGAAAACATGATACTCCAACCCGCCGATTTTTGTATTGACCAGTACGAAAGCAACAAGTGCCGACACCATGGATGCCGCCATAAACCCCATGCCATGGTATTGGGCACCGGCCCTGATGGAAAGCCAGGAACCGCAGAAATTCAATATTAGAAACAGAAGATTCAATCGGATCAGGAGGGTATATTCGTCAAGATATTGCAGGATCAAAAAGTAAAAAAAATAGAGGGAAAAAAATATAGTTCCGACCAACAGGTAATAGAATATAAACGGATTTGCCCATGGAAGGGGAAAAACCTTTAAGTATAGTATAAACAGAATAAACACGACGATTCCGCCATAAATCAGCAGAATAGATGAAGATACCTGGCTGATGCCGTCTACGAGTCTGAATTTTTCCAAGGCAATTTCGCGAAACGGGAAGTTGTTGGTCAGCTTGAAAATAAACGCCTTATAGGGCTGGTTGATCCTCCGTTTAACCCCCCGATACACCAATACGGAACCGATCATCATAATCGTAAGGGCAATGAAAAAGGGAAAATCGTATTCCGGAAAATAGTGAAACAGGGGATCATAGTCTGCTTTGGCCTCTTTTGAAAACCAGAATACAATTTTATCGATCCAGAACCCGAGATAAAAAAAGAAAATAGACAACCCGATCTTAACCGCATCCTCCCGTTTGAGAAAATGCCATTCGATCCGTATGCGGTCACGAAGATAAAGCTTTAAGATATAGGCATACCCGCCGGCGATGGGGACCGTGATGCCGACACAGAAGATAAGTGTCATGTCAATCATGCGGGTTGCATCGGTAAACAAAAAAAGCCCCAGAGTCACGGCAATACCGGCTGAAAACAGCACCAGCAGGATCCTTTCCTTTTGAAGCGAACTCAGGAAACTGCTGATGCTCCAAAACAGGGACAGCAGGGTGGTGAGGCTGACAAAACCGATCTTCTCGTTTAAGGGTATTGTGGAGACGGAAAAGACAATAATTGAAGATATGCCCAGAGACGCGGCGACAATACAGAGGGTCAGGGAGATCAGCCCGTTGAGGATGGGCTGATATTCCGCCAAATAGATCTTGTCCGCCATGAACCGGTTCAACATGGTATGAAGCGGCGACGATAGGATCAGGGATATCGCCGTGGCATAGGTCAGGGATAGATAAAACAGAACCGGCGCCTCACTGGTGGTCAAATGTACCGTAACACCCATGACCATCAGGCATAAAACCGTAAGAAACCAGGGTCCCACCGCCTCAAACGCTTCGACCCCTTCTCTACAAAAAGCCCGGCTCAACCCGGGTTGACGATAATGCCGCTCAAGTAGAAAGGTGAGTCCTGCCATTTGCGGCCTCTCGATATATGTTTTGATACTGTTCGATGATCAGTTCTTCCCGGTAAAACCGTTCGATCCGCCGGATACCGTTTCGAGCGAATGTGTTTGCCAGATCCGGATTTCTCAAAATCCGCATGGCGGCATCTGCAATGCCTTCGGCATCCATGATCCGTGCAACAATTCCGGCCTGGCCGATATCATCATCCAATCCGTAAAGAAGTTCCCTGCAGGAGCCCACCGATGTTGCAACCACAGGGATCCCGCACGCCATGGCTTCCATCACCACCAGCGGCATGGCCTCTTTGATGCTGGTGAGCAGCAGCAGATCCATATTCCTGTAATAGTCGAGTACATCGGCCCGGCCCGTAAACGTCAACGTTTGCTTGAGATCCAGCATGTCCGCCAGTTGCCGGCACTCCCGATAATATTCCGGCTGCTCGTCCGTCGGTCCAATGACAAGCCCTTCGATGGCCGGATAGCCTTTCTGGATAATCGATATCGCCTGGATATAGGTTTTCACGTCTTTTACGCTGTCGACCCGCCCGACCAGCCCCACCCGTTTTACCGGGTGTGCACACCGCACCTGCCGGGCCGATTTAAAGCGTTCGATATCGATTCCATTGGGAACCACCCGGACGGTTTCCGCTTTTGCCCCATATTCCATCTGCAGGTCTTTGTTGCCGCGATAGAGCGTGATAATGTAGTCGCCATAGTTGTATTGCCACTGGCAGATGGCCGAAAACATATCGATCCACATATCCTTGAGATACGGCGTATCCAGCCATTCGGATTTCAACAGTTCCATTTCCCGTTCCTGGAGATAGATACCGTGCTCGGTCAAAATCGAGTGCCCCCCGAATAGTACCGATCTCAGGCAGGCGAGGAGTCCTCCGTACCCGGTTCCGGGTGAGTGGTATATGGCCGCTTGGGGCAGTTTCGGCACAATCGTCAGTAGACGGAAAAGGATGAGATGGATATTGTGGAAATTGTAAAAATACTTTACAAACCCGGCATCTCCCCGAAAATCTTCATAGATCCTTGTCAGTAAGGCAAAGGATTCCTCGTCTTCAAGGAAATTTTTAAAAATGCCGGGTGCGTGCTCCGTTATAATCTCATAGAGGAGATCGAGGCTGTCTTTTGACAGCTGCCCCTTTTTCCACTCGCGCATGAGCACATGCAGGCGCTCGGCAAGTATCCTCCATTTTTTTTTGGAAAGACGCAATGGTTTCGCCTGGGTGATGGCTTCATAGTCAAAAATAACGTGTTCATCATAAGAAACCATATTTTCAGGAAACGGGTATCTTCGATCGGCAGCCGACTTTTCTTCGGCGATCAATGCCACCACTGAAAACGAAAAATCACTGAGGCTTTTCATGAGCCACTGGATCCATGAGGATACACCCCCGGTTACGTAGGGATAACTCCCCTCTATAACCAGGCAGATGTCAGTACTTTTCGCCATGCCTTTGCCGCCTGCTTCACTTTTTCCGGAATAAACACACCGCCACCGGATTCGATTAATAGATATAGATTATTAAACAGTGTATCATCTGACCGTCTGACCGCAAATTCAAATTCGTAGGTGACCCATTTCGGGAAAAAATACGCTCCCTTTTTGCGGACCTGCCGATAGATCTCGTATGCGTCATCGACCCTGTCGGCTTCCAGCAGGTATTTAACTGCCAACAGGGCTTCATCTTCTTGTTCCCCACCGTTTTTGTAGGCAAGAAGCGCATGTTTGCATGCCTTGTCCTGATACGTCTGTTTCATGACCGGTTCACACAGGTCCAGATAGCTGATTTCATGATAAAGATTGGCGATCTGTTGATAAATGTTCCCGCCCGGCTCCGGCATCGATTCCAGGTCGGAGATATCTTTTACAATGGCATCGGTCTTTTTTTTTAGCATATCGACTGCAATGAGCACAATATTTTGAAATGGACTTAAACGGATAATATAACGTAGAATACCCGATTTGGTGGCCGTCCATTCCATTTCATCGATGACCGCAAGCATTCTCAGAGCATCGTCTCTTTTCAGCTGGCGAATCAGCAGCGCCTCGGTCAACGGAATTGTACGGTCGCCGATGGTTTTTTGGATCCCGATCAAAATATCCTGATTAATCTTTTGAAAAGATTCGGTTCTGAGTGGTAAAATCGGATAAAATCGGAGAAAAAGCACGATGGAAAGTGCAACCGCAGGCCCGATGAGCGGTACCAGGGAGACCATGAACAGAAAAATCACAAACCCTTTTGAAATGAGATTATCTTTCAGCTGGCGATCACTGCCGATCACTGCCGATCACTGCAACATATATCATGTAGGTCAGCACCAAGGATAGGCCATGGGAGGTCAGAAACGCAACAATCTGGCTCCAGCCCGTGATTCCCCGGGAGAGGAAAACGGCTGTCGATATTTCCGTAATGCCCCAATACCAGTATAGTTTCTGTTCGATCATGAGAACCTGATCTTTCTTCTGCGTTCAATCCGAAGATCCGAAAAAGCGCCATTTAGCCGTTTCCGGACAAGTGCAACGTTGTTTTCCGAAATCATCGTCAGCAGGATAAGCAGTCGATTGTCAGCGATCAAAAACAATTCGTCATGCACCCTCAGAATCGATGCCATCTGTTTGCAGCTGTCTTCGGATATCACCCCTTTCACTTCGAGGCAGGCATATGGAAGACCGTATTTCTTATGGCTGACAATGCTTTGCCTGAGCGCCTTTTTAAAGACACCAGGACGGTAAACAATCACTGAATCAAAGGCACTGAGCGGCAGAAACTCTTCCCGATGGAAGTGGCCCTCAACCACATGTTTGATCCAGAAAGCAGCTGCTTTCAAAAGATTCAGCAGGGATTCGTTAAGATTGATAAAGCGGATCTCTTCAATGAGCAGGATATAGAGAAGATTGTCGGATGAGGAGAGGAGCGGAATCGCCATGATAAACCGATGGTTAAATCGGGTGGGGATCACGATTTCCTTTTCAACCCTTGCAACCCGCATCACCTCCGGCATTTTTTCGGACTTCCAGCGGAGCCGATCGGGCAATGTCGAGGCACCAAAAGAGGCCACCCGTTGAAAGCGATTTTCCCCTTTTGTTTCATAAATGCTTGATTTATCGACATGGCAATGGGAGTAGAGAATATAAAGGATTTCATTAAAAAGCGTCTCTCTATCGGTTATGTATTCCAATCGGCGGATGGTCTGATACATAATCCGGGGAGACTCCATATCGGTGAGCACCTCCTGGAATGCGTCCTGCAGGGCTTTGTCTTTTTCAGAAAGCTCAACGGTAAGTCTTTCCAATCGCTCATTCACAATCCGATTACCGATTTCGGTACCGACAATTCGTCTTTCCAGTCCGGATTTAATAAATCCGGTAACAAGCAACCCCGCAGCCAAAAAACTCGTCTCTATATAATAGTTCGATAAAAAAACGAGTATGTTCTCCTGCAACGTCCAGAAAAGAAGGAATATTGAGAGGGTTGCCGATGAAAAAGCCCCCACGGTACCATAATAGAGGCTAAACATAAGCCCCGAAAAGGCGATCACCAGAAAAAACAGGGACGGGGGGATCCACTTTTGGACATATAGATAACCCACAGCGCCGTAGACAGCGGCAAGCTCAATGGCAAGCATCGGCAGTTTTGAAAACAATACCTTCATGACACCTGACCGGACATTATTTCGACCCAAAAGCGTTTACCGCATCTTCTTTTGTCTGAAATATATCGAAAATTCGCTCCAAACGCATGAGTTTGAACAACTCCAGAACGCGATCCTGAAGCCGAATGAGTTTCAATTCTCCGCCCCGGCTCTTTATTTTTTTAAAACAGGATAAAATGGCACCACACCCGGAGCTATCCACAAACCTTAATTGTCCCATATCAAATACTATTTTGGGGTGGGCTTCAATCACTGCCGACAGGTCCTGTTTTAGTTCTTGACTGTTGTCCGCATCGAGATTTTCACCGGGTATTTCAACGATCAACACCCCATCTATGGTTTCGGTATGAAATTCCATTCAGATATCCTCCTCTATTGGGTCCTCCAGTATTTTACGATGCAGATGCTGTTTCTCCCACTGTCGTCTTTTGCGTAGGTCACTTCATCAGCGTAGCTATCCATGATAAAGAGGCCGTAACCGTCCACCTCGGTACCATCCAGAACCGGTGGTTGAATTGCGTCCCTGTCGAAATCATCGCCCCAGTGGTGCAGGTAGACCACGGACCGATCCAAGTATGCATTTGCTTCGATCAAAATCCGTTCACCGGACCGGCGATGGTACGCATGATTAATAATATTGGCGGTGGCCTCATTGACGACCAGTTCCAGCTGCCAGACCTGTTCATCTTCCGGATCCGTCAACCCTGCGCCTTGACAGGTTTTTCGAACCAGCTCTCGGATGGCGGACAGATTTGAAAGCTCACTTGAAATCTCCAACTCCAGATGTACAATGGGTGCTCCCAGGTGTCGCCTTTCAATTTTTACGGCCGCACAAGTCAGGTCGTCGAAGAACGTGTCTGATGCGGAAAACTCAACAACGGTCTGTCTGACCGTTTCGATAAGCGCCTCGCTGTTCAGTGTTCCGTTTTCACGGATACATGCGATGAGACGATCCTGATCAAAAAATTCTCCAACAGGATTTTGGGCCTCGGTAATACCGTCTGAAAAGAAAAAGAAGAGGTCTCCCGGTTGAAAATCCGTTTCAACCTGTCGATAGATTTCTGTTTCTTTCAAACCGATCGGGAGGTTCTCGCCTTCGAGGAAATTGATTTTGCGGGTATCGGGCCGATAGTGGATGGATTTTGTGTGCCCGCAATCCACAAAGGAGACGGATTGCTTCTCAAGATCGAAACGGGCGTAACACAGGGTGACAAAAACGTCCAGGCCGACAAACTCCCCCACAAGCGCATTGTGGACATGTTGTACGATCTCCTCGGGTTCAGGGAGCCGTTTAGCATTGGATATCAACTGGGTCATGGACCGCAAAAACTGGGTGCTGGCCCCGGCACCGAGCAACGCGGCAGGAACCCCTTTCCCCATGACATCCCCCAGAACCAGGTCCATGCACTGGTCTGAATGCGTGAAAAAATCGTAAAAATCTCCATCGATACTTTGGGAAGGAATCGTCAAGGCTGCAATCTGCAAACCGGCAATACCACGGGGCGGGGACCCCAGCAGTAGCGTCCGCTGAATTTTGGATCCGATTTCAACCTCACGCGCCCGTGCCTCGGCTAAAACCTTTTCGGCAAATTTCTGCTGGGTAATGTCCCGCGCGACCGCATGGAATCCTTTAAATACGTCCCCCTCCTGGAGCAGTTTCACATGTTGGCCGATCCAGATCACCTTCCCGTCCTTTGATAGAATCGGCATTTCATAATATGTGGTGGGAATCTTCTTTTCGAATTGATTTCCGTATAAACGCTCGGCCGCTTCGAAATAATCCGGCTGCACCAGATCCAGGTAGTTTTTTCCGATCAGTTCTGCTTCCTGGAAACCGGTCATCTTTGCGGCAGCCGGATTAAAATAAGTAAAATGTCCTGTTTCATCGGTCTGATAGATAATGTCTTCCGCTTTTTCAACAAGATACCGGTATCTTTCTTCACTCTCCCGTAATGCGTTTTCGTACTGTTTTCGCTTGGTAATATTCCGGATAATACCGGTAAATATCCGCCTGTTATTGACGATGACTTCACTAACGGAAAGCTCCATGGGAAAGGTCGTTCCATCTTTCCGGAGGCCCAAAACCTCTCTTTCGGCCCCGATTATTTTTGTATCTCCGGTCTCAAGATAATTACGGATCGCAAGATCATGCTGATCACGGAATGGCTCCGGCATGAGCAGATTGACATTTTTTCCGATCACCGACTGCCCGCCATAGCCAAAAGTATGTTCGGCCGACCGGTTGAAGGATTCAATAATTCCATTTTCATCGCAGGTGACGATGGCATCCACAGCCGTGTTGAGAATGGCCCGCATTCGCGCTTCGTTCTCATGTAAGGCAGTCTCTGTCTGCTTTCGTTCGGTAATATTGCGAAAGATGGCCCGGGTCCGAACGGGTGCTCCGTTTTCAAACTTGCAACTGACACTGCCTTCAACCGTAATCCTGTCGCCTGCCTTGGTCAGAAAAACCGCTTCAATTCTATCGGCATTTTCCCCCGACATGACCCGGTCGAAAACGGATCTGCAGTGGTCGATGCTCTCATCGGCTATGATATCAAATACGGACATTTCCTTTAGCGCGTCCAGGCAATATCCCAGTGTTTTGACCCACGCCTGGTTGACGTAGAGAAAGCGCCCTTCGGGGGAAACCGCTTGGATCAGGTCATTGGCGTTTTCAAAAAGGTCCCGATACCGCTCCTCGCTCTCTCTTAGCGCTGTTTCAGCCAGCAGCCGCTGATTCAGTTCGTGGTTCAGCTGCCGATTCGCCTCTCGAAGATCGGATGTGCGGGATTCCACCCGTTCTTCGAGCGTCTTTTTGGCCTGCTGCAGCTTCCCCAGCAACGCTTTGTTTTCCCGCTTCAGCCGACAGCTTTCCAGGGCCTTGTTAACGATGATAAAAAACTCGTCAATCGATTCAAGCGGTTTTATCAAATAATCGAAGGCTCCCTGGTTGTGTTGAAACGCCTCAATCACATTACCCACTTCGACAAAGCCGGTAAGAATGATGACCTCCGCTGTCTCGTCCAGTGCTTTGATATGCTGTATTACGGATAGGCCGTCCATTTCCGGCATCCGCATGTCTGTAATCACCACATCAAAGGGTTGGCTTTGAAATAACACAAGGCCTGCTTTGCCGCTTTGGGCGGTTTCGACATGAAACCCTTCCTTAATGAGGAAGCCGCTGAGCAGTTTGAGAATAACCGTCTCATCATCGATTATGAGTATTCTCCCGATCATAAAATCCCCTGCCCCGATACACACCCTGGGGTACTCCGGAACTCCATCGATATCGTGCACGATTTCAATTGTTTACAACCCCTGAACCTGGAACCGGTCCGTTATGGTTTATATCTGTTTTGGTAAATGGCATCAATAGTAAATAATACTGGCCCCGGAGACTATACTTTCAGGGTAGAGAGTTCAGGAGCTATAAAAATTCGAATGGAGAGTCCCGGCACAACACCACAGATAGGGGGCAAATATGGGATATATTCCGAGTCACGGGGAAGGGTGAAAACTAAGAAGCGTTTTTATCGATTCCGGATTTCAGCTTCTTATCAAGCGCTGAAAACAGGTTTTTTTTCTTTTCTTCCTGTTCCGCCTTTATTGCGGCAATCTTGCTTTCCATTTCTTTTCTGGAGTCCTGAAATTGGCGAACCGCCTGCCCCAGGCTGTCATCAGCGGCTTCGATTTTCGGGATCTCCTCAAGCTTTAAATGATCCCGGATCAACAGCCGAATCCCGTAAGAGCCTTCAATAACCTCCAGCACATCGACTTCTGCAAGTTTCCGGCTGATAAAGTTGCCCCGTTCCAAGGACATCGACAAAAGGGCACAGACTTCGTCCAGGGTCGGCGGACGCTGTTTCTGATGCTCGAGCACCCTTATACCTGCCACCATAAGGTGGCTGTTATTATATAGATCGGATGCTTTCATTATGATATGTTAATATTTCCAATTGAATCCGTGGTTTCAGGTTAAAATCCGTATCAAATCATCGGGCATATTTGAAAAATGGTATTGAAATTCAAAAAATAATCGCCCGCTTTATTCGTCATGATCTTGACATCAACGACTAAAGAGAGTATCAGTTCTTTTTAATTTGTCAAGATGAGATACTCATATTCCTCATTACAACGCGCGCCATGAACATTAAGGAGCGAACCATGACACAAATCATTGATATTAAAGCAAGAGAGATATTCGATTCCAGGGGAAACCCCACCGTTGAGGTGGATGTCGCCGTCGATTGCGGTGCCGTCGGGCGTGCTGCAGTCCCTTCGGGTGCATCCACTGGGAAACGGGAGGCGCTGGAGCTGCGGGACAAACGGTCCAAACGGCTCGGTGGAAAAGGCGTCACCAAAGCCGTTAAGAATGTAAACACGCTTATTGCCCCGGCACTCTTGGGAATGGATGCCGCCGATCAGGTGGTGCTGGACCGGGCCATGATCGATCTGGACGGCACCCCGAACAAGGCGAAACTCGGGGCAAACGCAATCCTCGGCGTCTCCATGGCAGCCACCCGGGCCGCTGCGGATGCCTTCGGTCTGCCCCTGTTTCAGTATCTCGGCGGCGTTAACGCAAGATGCCTGCCCATGCCGATGATGAATATCGTTAACGGCGGTGCTCACGCAGCAAACAATCTGGACATTCAGGAATTCATGATCATACCGGTGGGTGCAAAAAACATTGCCCAGGCAGTTCAGATGGGCGCAGAAACCTTCCACAGCCTTAAAAAAATCCTCAAAGCCAAGGGGTTAAATACGGCTGTCGGTGATGAAGGCGGTTTTGCACCGGATCTTGACGCCAATGAGAGCGCCATCACCTACATCATCCGCGCCATCGAAGCAGCCGGCTATAAGCCGGGAAAAGATATCGGAATCGGTCTGGATGCCGCAGCCAGCGAATTCTATAAAGGCGGAAAATATGTCTTGAAATCCGAAAAAAAACGGCTCTCGGCAGAGAAAATGATCGACTACTATGAACAGCTCATCGACAAGTACCCGATTCTTTCCATCGAAGACGGCCTGGCCGAGCAGGACTGGAAAAACTGGGAACGGATGACCAGCCGACTGGGAAACTACACCCAGATCGTTGGAGATGATATTTTTGTTACCAACCCGAAAATATTTACAAAAGGAATCGCCGAAGGCATCGGAAATTCCATATTGATAAAACTGAATCAGATCGGTACGGTGACCGAAACGCTGGACGCCATTGAATTGGCGAAACAGTCCGGCTACACAACCGTCGTCTCCCACCGATCCGGTGAAACCGAAGATACATTCATTGCAGATCTGGTGGTGGGCGTAAACAGCGGCCAGATTAAAACGGGCTCGCTCTCCCGCTCGGATCGCGTTTCAAAATACAACCAGCTGATTCGGATCGAAGAAGAACTGGGGGCCGCATCGAAATTTTCAGATGGGATCTTTTTGGCCTAGCGGCATGCGGCAATTTCTGAAAAGACTGAGCATCATCATTTTCACCCTTTGCGGTGCGTCAGTGCTCTTTTCAAGCGTCGGCAACACCTATGTACTCCAGGGCCCGCATATTCTGGAATTGATGGTTGAAAAACTCGGGGATGCAAAGCGTCTGTCGGTATCCCAACGTCTGATCATCCTCGATGGCTCTCTTACACAGAATCCGACGGAAATCCGGGAAGCGGTCAAATATCTGTACCCGGATGCGTTTCGATCCGACATTTCATCCGATACCACCCGGCGAATTTATCTTTTTAACAGGGGAGAAGTCTTGACCATCACCGACGATAAAGCCTCGGTGGGCGTCGAAACATGGTATAATCGGTACAAAGATCTTTTTTTGTACCACTCCCGGGTTCTGCTTGCGAATCATTTAACCCTGAGCGGTGTCGATGTTTCGGTATCAAGCCTGGGTCGATTCGAGGAGAAGATCTCCTATGTGGTGGGGGCTGAGTATCCGGCTGAAAACCGATCCCAGGTCTGGATCGAAAAAGCGACTTTCCGGCCGATCCGATGGATCTTAAAAGACATTCCGGATTATCCGGATCTCGGCACCGTGGAATTTCGCTATAAGAACTGGAAAAAATTCAACACCGTTGCCTATCCCATGGATATCGAGTTTTTTCAGGACGGCGTGCTGGTCCGGAAGCTGCACGTTGAAACGGTTACTGTTGATCCTGAATTTTCAGAAGATCTTTTCGACATGGAAGCGCTTCAATCCCGCTACCTTCTCATTGAAAAGGAAGAGAAGCTGCCTGAAACACTCGATGAAGTCAAAAAAACAATAGAAGAATTCAAGAGACGATTTGAATAATTACCTGGTAGAGGTCTGATATGGCACATCAAACAAAGTATATTTTCGTAACCGGGGGGGTTTTGTCTTCACTGGGTAAAGGCCTTGCTTCGGCAGCCATGGGTGCGCTTCTGGAAAGCCGCGGGCTTTCGGTTACCTTGCAGAAGCTGGATCCATACATCAACGTCGATCCGGGGACCATGAACCCGTTTCAGCATGGTGAGGTATTTGTCACGGACGACGGTTCCGAAACAGATCTGGACCTGGGCCATTATGAGCGGTTTACCAATGCAAGGCTGGGACAGGATAACAACTTTACCACAGGGAAAATCTATCATTCCGTGATCACCAAAGAACGCCAGGGGGATTACCTGGGTGGGACGGTACAGGTGATCCCGCATATCACGGATGAAATAAAGGAGAGTATCAAACGCCTGGCCAACGGTGTGGATATCGTCATCGTCGAAATCGGCGGCACCATCGGTGATATTGAAAGCCTCCCGTTTCTTGAGGCAATCCGGCAGTTTAGGGGGGATGTGGGCCGGGACAATGCACTATATATCCATCTTACCCTGGTGCCCTATATCGCCACCGCCGGTGAGGTTAAAACAAAACCTACCCAGCACAGCGTAAAAGAACTCCGGAGCATCGGTATCCAGCCCGATATCCTGCTCTGCCGAACGGATCGGTATCTATCCAAGGAGATCAAATCAAAAATTGCACTCTTCTGTAATGTCAGTGTCGATGCGGTCATCACCGCCAAAGATGTCGACCATATTTATGAGGTCCCCCTAATATTTCACAGCGAAGGATTGGATACAAAAATTGTTGAGATGCTCCATATCTGGACAAGAGCACCCCGGCTGGATCCATGGGAGAATCTTGTAAAACAGATCAAATCCCCGGCAAACTCCGTCAATATCGCCATTGTCGGAAAATATGTGGATCTGACAGAGTCTTACAAAAGTCTAAATGAAGCACTCTACCATGGAGGATTGCCAAACGATTGCCGTGTAAACCTTCTGTTTCTCGACTCGGAAACAATCGATGGGACAAGTTGCGAATCCATTCTTATGGAAGCCGATGGCATTCTGGTTCCCGGCGGATTCGGATCCCGTGGAATTGAGGGTAAGATCTGTGCAGCAAAATATGCAAGGGAGAATAAGATCCCCTACTTCGGCATCTGCCTAGGCATGCAGGTGGCGGTGATTGAATTTGCAAGACATGTGGCCGGCCTGGAGGGCGCCCACAGTGAAGAGTTCAATGAACTGACACCGCATCCGGTGATTTATCTTTTAAAAGAATGGTATGATGATAAAACAGAGAGCATGCACAAGAGGGATGTACACTCAAACAAAGGCGGAACCATGCGCTTGGGCGCCTATCCGTGCAAGTTGGAAAAAGACACGTTTGCCTATGGGGCTTATGGTGAAGTGGAAATCTCTGAACGGCACCGGCACCGGTATGAATTTAACGATGTGTTTCGCAAAACCCTTGATGAAAACGGTCTGGTCTTTAGCGGTGTTTCACCGTACAAAGATCTTGTGGAAATCGTTGAGATAAAAGATCATCCCTGGTTCCTCGGGTGTCAATTCCATCCGGAGTTTAAATCGCGCCCCATGAACCCGCACCCGCTCTTTAGAGAATTTATACGGGCAGCCCTCCTCAATGGGAAAGGTAAGACAGCGTCAGGGGAATAGAGCCTGAACCTGAAAACGTTAGTTTTTAGATCGTACCTGTGAAATCATAAACTCGGCAACCTTTTCGGCAGATCTTCCGAAAAGCTCCTTCATTTCAAGCAGTTCGATATAGCGATCATCCCATGTCAGGCTGCTTTCCTGGACAATGCTCTTGATCCGTTCAAATTTTCCGCCCAGGGCCTTCTTCTTTGCGCCAAGGGGTAGATTCTCCCGAAAAGAGATATTGAGCAGCAGAAGGTATTCGATAGTACTCGAGGTGGAGGGTTCATCGGAAATAACCGGAACAATGAGAATGCTCCGCCCGTCCGTCCGCCCCAAACCGATATAGACATTTCCCTCTTTTACAATGATGCGCTTGGTTCCTTTCAGCACAGGATCCGTCTCCACCCGGGACGGCATCGAGATTAAGACGCCTCTTTTTTCTACGATCTGGATGGTGGTCTCATCTGAGGCTTCCCCCAACAGGTTGAGATGATTGATCCTGTAGAGGATGGATCCGTTGACCCGTAAAAGGATGTCCTGGAGATTCCGAAGAACGATGATATTGGAGGGCGTCAGCTGGGATACATTGAAATTGTATCCGGACAGGGTATCATAGAGAATCCCCTCCATCTTGTCGCTGATACGGCTTGTCCCCACTGTCACGGTTTTTGCCTGATGTTTGATGGCATCGATGGGGCGCGCCATCCGGTTAATGGACTCACCCAGACATGCAAACAGGGTGTTGAGCATGTTCAAAGCGGTCCCTTTTTTTCCAAAATCGAGTTCAAATTCAGACACCGGAAGCCTCCCTGAAAAATATTTCAGCAGCAGCGTCAAATCCGATGCCAGGGATATGGCGGTGGGAAACGGGTTCGAATCTCTCCGGGCCCGGAAGATTCGATAAAATTGCGCAAATTTTTCCCGGAACGCCTTCTCGAGCATTATTTCATATACATCCATCCCTTCTTGGTCATACGCCTCAAGGCTTTGCTGAATCTCCCGCCGGAATCCATAGAAAAGCCTGGATCCTTCGTTAATGGCAAGGGCTGCATAATAACCCCAGATGTGCCCGACCAGGGTATTGACGATGGGCGCCAGGTGCTCATCCACCACCGGTACGTTGAACACATCTTCGGCATAGGGCCCGAACCGGTGTTCCCCTTCATTGGCAATGACCACCGGAGCGGCCTTGTGGGCCTTGAATATGGCCGTGTCTTTAATGATATCGCCGATGACCGAATCTCTTGCACCGGCGGCACAGACAAGGATGAGCGGCTCGGAGGAAAGATCGATATGTTTCTTATCTTCAATAAAATCCGAAGAGATGGTCTTATAGCAGAGTTCGCTGAGCTTGATCCGGATTTCGTCGGCAGCGGCCTTGTTCGGCCCGCTGCCCACCGCAGCCCAGTCGGTTTTGGTCGTAGCAAGACGTTTTGCCGATATATCGATCTCACGGTGCTTCGACAGCACCGTCTGCATAACGGCCGGGAGACGCAAAAGCGCCTTGATCTCGTTAGACACAAACGACGCATCTCTCCGATCCGTCAGGCAGGCGATATGGAGACTCAAGATCGCACCGGCGACAATCTGTGAATAGAAGGCTTTGGTGGATGCCACGGACATTTCAATATCCCGGCCGCTGCTTGTGTACATCACACCATCGACCTTGAATGAAAGATCGGAATCTCTTCGATTTACAATGGCAATTATTTTCGCCCCCCGCTCCTTGACCATATCGACGGTACGGTTGGTGTCGGTGGTGGTACCGGACTGACTGATGGCAACCACAAGGGTGTCGGCCATGCTGTCGGCGCCGTCCAGGGCATTGAGGCTAAAACCGCTCAGTTCAGAGGCCTTGCGAGCCGAGATGTAAATGGCGGTGTCATTTAGATAATAACGTAAGATATTCGCACAGGCCAGTGCGGCAACCCCGGCCGTTCCCTGACCGATAAAAAACACCCGCCGTATATGGCGGTGGGCAAAGGCTGTATGGAGAGACTCGGGGAAGTTTTTTTCATCGAGGGTCACCATGTATTGATCCGGATGATCTTTATGGATTTTCCATCTGTTTTGAAGTGTTTTTTCAACCGATGCCGGGGCTTCGGAAATTTCCTTTAAAAAATAATGCGGATATCCCTGACGATCGATATCCCTTGAGGTAATGTCGGTCTTTTTGATATCCTTTTCCTGGAGATGAATCGGCGTGCCGTCATAGAACATCGCCTGGATACCTTCCAGGCCGCCGGCAGACGCCTGGTCGAGGATAAAGATCTGTCCCTGGGTTTTTCCATTTTTCCCGGAAACAACCAGATCCCCGTCCATCTTTATGAATGAATCGGTCTCCTCGACAAACCCATAGACTTCGGAGGTGCACAGGTAGTGATCCTTTCCGATACCGACAAAAATCGCCTGCCCGCTTCCCCGCTGGCCGAGAAAAAGCTTTCCCGGAGCCAGATCCGTGTGCATGGCAATGGCGTGGGATCCTTGAAAATCATTTAGGGAGCGGCGGAACGCCTCTTCGATGCCGAAGCCTTGATGAATATATTTTCCGATCTGGAGCGGAATCATCTTGGTATCGGTGGAAATATCTTTATGGATGTCCCCTCCGGTTTCCTCGAAATGGGTTTTCAGTTCCATAAAATTATCGATATCCCCGTTTAAGCAGACATGAATCCAGCCTCCCCCCTCTTCCGCATCAACGAGCCGGTTATCAACCGGATGGCAATTGGCTTCTGTGATAGCACCCACAGAGGCCCAGCGTGTATGAGACAGGACCGTGTGGAAAATATAGGGAACGGTTACAAGGGTTTGGAGCAGCACATCGTCACGGATCTGTTCCCGGAGAAAATTAACATTGTCCCCGAGACTCCCGATCTCTGCTGCCACTTTGTATGTAACGGTCACGGATACGTGCCGGCTTCCGTCCTGATTTTCTATGTTTCGAAAGTGGATGCCCCGGTTTAAAAGCACATCGAACCCCGCGCGCTCTGAAAATTGATCGAAAATATTCAATTCTTTAAGCACGGCCTGGTATCTATGAAACTCGGGTTCCGCCAAAAGAAACATCACGGAAATGCCTGCCGAATCCCGGCCTCTGACTTCCAGCCGGTCGATACTGTTTAAGACGGTATTGATCTCCTTGAAAACTTGGAGCGCAGGGAGGCTCACCGGCCTTGTGGCCCGATACGTCAGGGCATCGATCTTTTCTATGTTGTCGGCAATTTCAGTCGTAAGACACCAGTAGATGTCCTTTAGATCTTCGATACGAGACGCCATCATCTCGGTTTCCGGCTGTTCCAGATGCCCGGCTTTCGCTGTAAGAACGCTTCCCTCCCGCTCGATGATATCTTTTATCCGGCTTGACAGATGGGTAAGTTTGGTCCCGATATCCTTATTTTTATGGCACTCAAAAAAAGGATCGTTCTGTTTAAGCCCCCGAACGGATCGGAGAAGCGATCGCACATGTTCTCTTCCGCCGAGATATTCTGTCTTTACGGACAATCCGTTTTCATAACCATTCCCTTCGACAGTCTCGACTTGAAATTCCAGAGAATCGATATCGATCTTTCCATCGCCTGCCTCCCGGTCGTTTAACGTCACAATACCCGCAAGCCCGCAGGAAAAAGATGTCCGGCAGCATGGGAAAAAAACAATGGAATGATTCGGTAGCCGCGAAGGGTATCTTCCGAAATAAACGGGAAATGGAAAGAGCCGGAAAATCCTCCGGATAACGAGCCGGAAAATCCTCCGGATAAGCCGATGCAGCAAAAAGAAGATACGGCTGCGATATATCATAATGACTCCTTGAGCCGGAATTTACATCTTCAGGTAGAGCTCTTTTATTCTTTCACGGGTCATCTGCTCTTTCCAATCCGGGCCCAGAGCATTTTCCCAGAGCGGCTCTAAAATGAGTGCCACATCGATCATTTTTTCCATCTTCTCGTCAGAGATATCTGAAACGATGCTTTGGGGAAGAGAAATATTGTGTTTTTTCATCATCTTACGAAACTCGGAAACCCCTTCCGGATAATAGGCGTCAAGCTGGTTGAAAACGATGCTGTTTCCGATGCCGTGATGGATGCCGAGCAGAAAAGCGAGACCGTATGAAAGTGCATGACAAACACCGACCTGAGAATAGGCGATGCTCATCCCCCCGAAGTAGGAGGCCATCATCAGCTTGTCGTCGCTGTCGGAAACGTCATCCAAAAACACCTCCCTGCAGAGTGCGAGTGCTTTTTCCCCATAGGATTGGCTGAAGGTGTTCAGATAGGTTCCGGTTAATGATTCCACACAATGAATATAACAATCCATGCCGGTATAGAAGCGCTGCTCGACGGGCACCCCTGCCAGCAGCTCGGGATCCAGCACGATCTGGTCAAACACGGTAAAATCTGAATTGAGTCCCAGTTTTTTTTCAGGTCCGGTCAAAACGGTGGTCCGGGAAACCTCGGCGCCGGTGCCGGATAGTGTCGGAATCCCGACATGATAAACGGCAGGATGTTTTACAAGATCCCATCCCTGATAATCTTTTGAATCACCGGGGTTGGTCAGCATGAGTGACACCGCCTTTGCAAGATCCATGGTGCTTCCGCCCCCGATCCCCACAACACCGGAAGATCCTCGGTTCGAATGGTCCTTTACCTGTCGGGTCAAAGAATCGACATATCCGGTTTTCGGTTCATCGTTTACATTGACCCACAAAAGAAGATCCTGGGGCTGTAGCGGAATTTTTTCGACAAAATGGTTTTCTTTAAACACATCATCGACCAGAAATGTGATAAACGCATCTTTTCCCGATCGTTTCTCTGACAAAATGTCATCCAATTGACAAAAACATCCACGACCGAATATCACTTGGGGTACCACTTTAAAATTTCGAAACATCATCACCTCATCCTATGGTGTAAGTTTTTTTTGAGGTTTAATTGTTATATCTTTGCATTCTATGCAAAACCAATACACAAGCACCAACTTTGTAATTTGGAATTTCCGATTTCCCGGGGTTAGGGCGTAAAACACTGAAACAACGGGCATTTCTATAGGGTTTGTTTAATGACCTCGACCATCTTTTCGACTCTTTTTGCAAGCTCTTCAGGTGTCCAGGACAGTTTTATCAGCATACAGACGGCCCTGCTGAGGATACGATCAGACGCCGGCAGCTCAGTTTTTTCATAATCCGGCAGATCATCGATCAGCTCCACCGGAAGCTTTGCCGCCGATTTGAGTTTTTTGAAATGTTCCCACTGGTGGATATAGTGCCAGCCGTTTTCGTACCAGTAAAAACATCCGTCAATCCCCGCACTGCTCAACTGCCGGGTGAGTGTTTTGGCCGTTGATGCTTCCGGCAGAAAAAACGTAAGGAACGTCGCCGAATCACCGGCGGGATCCGGTATTTTGCGAAACGTAATCTGGGGAAACGCCCCAAGCGCCTCCCGGATAACAGCCTTGTGGCGACGCTGCCGGTCAAGGATCTCATCAAGTTTGCGAAGCTGTGCCAATCCCACCGCAGCATTCAGTTCACTGATGCGAAAGTTGCTTCCCAAAATGGGATGCTTTTCGAGTCCCCTGTCGTTGCCGATATGGTCATGGCCATGATCCGAATACCCATCCGCTAGGTTGTATACAGCCGGATCATCGGTAACGATGGCCCCGCCCTCACCACAGGTAATCGTTTTTACGGAATCGAAGGAGAAGCATCCGATCTGGCCGAATGTACCCACCGATTTACCATTAAACGTGGCCCCGACCGACTGGCAGGCATCCTCGATCAGTATAAGCCCCTTTTGATCGCACAGAGACTTGATCTCATCGATCCGGGCCATGGCGCCGCACATGTGAACCGGCATGACCGCTTTTGTCCGGGGTGTGATCTTTTCCGATACGGATGCCGGATCCAGGCAGAGGGTTTCATCGATTTCTGCAAACACCGGTATGGCGCCCGCTGCCAGAACCGCCTCAAAGGTTGCAACAAACGTAAACGGCGGAATGATCACCTCATCCCCAGCCCCCACACCGGTGGCAGCCAGAGCGATGGCAACGGCCGCCGTACCGCTTGAACAGAGCAGGCAATGGTCGGTTTTCAGGCGTTGGCTGAATTCACGTTCAAACGTTTTGGCTTTCCAATGGCCTTTTCGGGCCTGGTCAAAGCCGTAGCGAAACAATACGCCTGTGTCGAGAACATCTTGAACCTCTTTTCTTTCTGCATCGCCAAATATTTCAAACCCCGGCATTTCACATCTCCTTTTTATGAGTATTCACCGGACCGCGGCACCAAACACCGGATGCCGTTTGTCAGGATGATTTGGACGCCTTTTTCGATACCGCCGCCTGCTTTAAAAAATAGTCTCGGAAGTGACGGCGAATGGCCATGCGCGCATAACGGCTCGAACGAGTCCCGATATATTTTTCATGGGCCACAACGGCGGCAACAACGAGCTTTTCCGGGCCGTCCTTCTCTTCTGCAAAACCGACAAACCAATCAAACCGGGCATCCTGGGTCTTATTGTTGATGGATCCGGTTTTCCCGCCGATGATCAGCTTTGACAGGACACGATCCCTGCGGTATCCCTTAAAGGCTTTTCGAGACGTTCCGGATCGAACCGTGGCGCGCATGAGCTGATGAACCACCTCGGAAGCCCCCGGTGTGATGGCCTGATTCAGCATCTCCGAATGCCCCTGGTAGATGGTTTTTCCGTCGCCGTCGATCACCTTCTCGATGATGGTCGGTTCGATCAATTTCCCCTCGTTTAATACGATTGCAGCAATCAAAGCACCATGAAGGGGCGATATTGTCGTCATCCGGTTAAACCCACTGGCGATTTCCGCCCACCGGTACGGTTCATCGGAAATAGTGACAACGCTGGGGGTTATGGCGAGTTCAAAATCGATTTTCCGGTTGAATCCGAATGCCGCAGCATACTTTTCAAGCACCGATTTCCCAAGATCCCGGGCGCCGATTTTGCCGAAAACCGGGTTGATCGACTGGGCAAAAGAATCCTGAAGGCTGATTTTGCGGGTCCATCGATTCTTGCGATCTTTTAGTTGAGACCGGTACAATGTGTGTTTTTTTCCGTTGTAGAAAAGCGGGGAGTCCGCTTCAAGACCGTTGGTCTCGATGGCCGCAGCGGCGGTAATAATTTTAAATATGCTGGCGGCAGGATATTCGTTATCCAGACAGGGGTTTCTCTGTGAGTTGTTTTTATCATAGCCGATCATGGACAATATCCGCCCGTCAGCCGGATCCATCACCACAATGCCGATATAGCGAGAGGTGGCCCTTTTTAATTTCTGCTGCAGATACTGCTGGAGCGCAATGTCGAGGCTGGTGTCGATGCGGTAAGGTTTTCCCTGGTAATAGACATCGAGACTCTTTTTTTCAAGATTGACAAGACGCACGCCGTTGAGCATCTGCTTAACATCGGATTTTTCGATGGGGCGTGTATTACTTGCCGCAGCATAGGTCAGGGTGCCGGGCTTTCCATCCCCACCATAGGGAACGGAATCACCACCGGTCCCCTGATAAAAGAGCAGGGTCAAAAAAAGGGGTAACCCGCAAAGCGTCGACACATGTCTTAGGATACGCCCTTTTGAAGGATGTCTTTTCTTCCGTACCTGATGTTCTCGCCATGAATGTCTTTTCCCGAACCGCTTCAGATTTTTCCTATAACCACCCATTATCTCAATTTCCAAATCCTCTGACAAACAAGTATTTTCCGGTTCAACCGCCCTATGGTCGATGGCATATCGAAAGAATGCCGCATTTAAGTCAACGGGGTTCCGGGTGCAAGTGCTCTATCCAATGTCGCAATCGATAGTCTTTTCTTATCAACAGCAGCAAGCATCATGCCATTTGATAATATACCCATAATTTTGGCAGGTTTTAGGTTTGCGACGACAATTATCTGTTTCCCGATCAACGCCTCCGGGCTGTATTTTTCGGCCACCCCCGCAACAAGGGTCCGCTTTTCGCCCATATCGATTTCGAGTTTAAGAAGTTTTTTGGCCCGGGGCACGGCTTCCGCCCCGATCACCGTCGCAACCCTCAGATCCAGTCGACCGAATTCTTCTATGGTAATCATCGGTTTGATCGCAGGCGGTGCAGATACCCCGTCATTATCGTGGGCTGCTTGGGGGGGAGTATCTTTTTTTTTGGAATCGATTCTTGGAAACAGCGAAACCGATTTTCGGATCTGTGTCCCCGGGGCAAGTGATTTAAAGGCCCTTAATAAATCGAGATGATAAAACGGTTTCTCAGGGTCCAACCCCAGGTGACGCTGCATCGTGGCCGACGTGTCGGGCATGACCGGATAGATCAATCCCGAGATGATTCTTAGCCCTTCCAGCAGGTTATATATAACAACCTGAAGTTGCTTTCGAGTGGACTTCTTTTTTGCAAGTACCCACGGAGCGGTCAGGTCGATGTATTTGTTCAGATGGCTGATAAATTCCCACACCGCCGTTATGGCCTTATGAAATGCAAATGATGCCATAAAGTTTTCGTATTCGGCAATGCAGCTAAGTGCTTGGGCCTCCAGACCGAGTTGTAACTCCTCCTCCACAGCCGGGTCGGTTTCAGGGACCACGCCATCGAAGTATTTATGAGCCATGGCCGATACCCGGCTGAACAGGTTGCCCAGGTCATTTGCCAGATCAGAATTGATACGCTGTATCAACGCTGATTCGCTGAAACTTGAGTCCAGCCCGAAGGCCATATCCCGCATCAGAAAAAAACGGAACGCATCGAGGCCGTAAACGTTTTTCAACTCCAACGGCTCAACAACGTTTCCCAGGCTCTTTGACATTTTGCTCTGTTCCACATTCCAGTACCCGTGCACATTCAGATGCTGATACAGAGGAATCTCGGCTGCCTTGAGCATAATGGGCCAGTATATGCCATGGGGTTTTAGGATATCCTTGGCAACGACATGCTGGACATGGGGCCAGAATTCAGCAAACAGGTCGCCATCTGGATACCCCAGTGCCGAGACATAGTTGAGCAGCGCATCAAACCAGACATAGGTGACGAAATTCTGATCAAACGGGAGTGTGATACCCCACTTGAGGCGGGATTTCGGACGTGAAATGCATAAATCCCCCAGGGGCTCCCGCAGAAAGGCCAGGACCTCGTTTTTGTATTGTTCAGGACGGATAAAATCGGGGTTGTCTTTGATGTGCTGAATCAACCAGTCCTGATAATTGCTCATCTTGAAAAAATAGTTCGACTCTTTGATGATCTCCGGTTCGGTATCATGATCCGGACATTTGCCGTCTACAAGTTCTCTATCGGTATAGAACCGCTCGCACCCGAAACAGTATTGCCCTTCGTATTCGCTAAAATAGATATCTCCCTTGTCGTATATTTTCTGAAGCACCTGTTCGACCACCGCAATGTGATATTTTTCAGTGGTCCGGATAAAGTGATTGTATCCGATGTTGAGTTCCGGCCAGAGGCTCCTGAACTGCGCACTGATGCTGTCGACATAGGCACGCGGGGTCAGGTTTGCTTTTTTTGCGGCACGAACGATCTTATCACCATGTTCATCGGTGCCGGTACAAAAAAAAGTATCTGCCCTGCGCATACTGTGAAACCGGCAGGCCACATCTGCAACAATGGTTGTGTACGCATGGCCCAGATGCGGTCTTGCGTTCACATAATATATGGGTGTGGTTATGTATAGCGATTTGGACATGCTTACCACCTATCCTTTGTCTGTGTCTTTCCTGGTTACGATGTCATGGATGGAAACCTCGAGTTCAGAACCGTCTTCGAGACGGACGATCAGTTGTTCCTTCAGCACATTGTGGCGGATGACCTTCCCCTTTCCGGATGGGGTCATCACGGGCTTTCCGATTTTTGGAAATATCGCTTTGAGTTTCTGATAGGTTGTATTTTCAAATGTCAGACAACACATCAGGCGACCGCAGAGTCCTGAAATCTTTGTCGGGTTCAGAGACAAGCCCTGGTCTTTGGCCATCCGTATGGAAACCGGGTCGAATTTTTCAATAAAGGCCGAGCAGCAAATTCTCCGACCGCACCTTCCGAGTCCGCCGCAAATTTTTGCCTGATTCCGGATACCGACCTGCCGCATCTCGACGCGGACATTGAGCTGTTTCACCAGCATCTTGACCAGTTGACGAAAATCGACACGTCCCTCAGAGGTGAAAAAAAAGGTCAGCTTGCTTGCATCGAAATTGCTCTCTACAGAAAATAGATTCATGCTCAACCCCAGATCCTTGATGCATTTCAAGCAGTAGGTGTGGGCCTTTTTTTCCGTATCGAGATTTCGATTATGTTGGTCGAAGTCTTTGCCCGTGGCAAGACGATAGACCTTCTTTAACGGCCGCCCTTCGGTTGCTCGTTCCCGGGGGGCCGGTGGAACCGCCACGGTTCCCATACTCAATCCATGCTCGGTTTCAACGATGACTTGGTCGTTTCGTTTCAAAACGAATGCACCGCTTGAAAAATCATAGATTTTACCAGCGGGTTTGAATCGTATGCCGACAACTTTATTCATGTTTTTATATCACCGAACGGCTGATCCCGCAAACCAGAAGACAAGAAACATCTCATCGGTTTTGTCGGGACGACCGTATCTTCGATCAGACACATCAGGTCTGAGAAAGTTTAAAAATTAACGTCTCGGTTATCAACCGGATGTTGGCGTTTGTGAAAATTTCACGTTGGGCCTTCCGGATCGCCATTATTTTTGACATTAAGGCATCTGTTGAAAAATCCCCGGTATGCCTTTTTATTCTATCGGCCAGATCCGTGTTGATAATTTTATTCGGACAGTATTTAAATATTACAAGATCCCTCAACCAACTCATCATGACATCGAACGCATATGAAAGCATCTCTTTGTCGCCGGATAATTTTTCCGCAAGGATCAGCATGCGATCGACCGGTTTTGCCGGTTTTGCCGTTAAAAATACGATCTCATCGATCAACCAGTCTCTTTTGACGACCCAAGCCGAGCGGCTCAGTTTCACCGCGGCGGTATAGCTGCCGTTGGCCATGGCTGCAATTATCTTCGCATCCTTTCCATCGAGTGCCTCCTCTTCCACCAGCATCTCCTCGAGACGGGGACTTGATATGGGCCGAAATCTTATCCGCTGGCATCGAGAGACAATGGTCGGAAGAAGATCAGATGCCTGATCGGCGGTTAGAATCAATACGGTCCGGTCGGGGGGTTCTTCCAGCATTTTCAGAAGCGCATTCCCCGCTTCCGGGTTCATCATCTGTGCATCGGAGATTATCACCACCCGGACACTCGCCTCATAGGGCCGCATGGCCAGGGTATGATATAATTCACGAATCTGAGCAATTCTAATCAACGTACCGGTGGGTTTTATGTGAATGACATCGGGATGGTTTCCCGATGCGATCTTCCTGCATGCGCGACAGTCTCCGCAAGGGTCGGATTCATCCGTCCGGCAATTGCATGCCATTGCAAATCGGAAGGCGGCCGCCCGCTTTCCAACCCCCCTCGTCCCCGTAAAGAGCATGGCATGAGGAATGTTTCCATCCCGAAGAAAAATATTTAGGATTCGTATGGGTTCTTGTTCAAATATAGACGCAAATCCCCGCTCTTGGTTAATAATCGACCCGTTCCTTAAGTTCTTTTCCGGATTTGAAAAACGGCAATTTCTTCGGCCTTATGGTCACCTTCGCGCCGGTTTTCGGATTTCTGCCGGTATAGCTCTTGTATTCTTTTACAAAAAAACTGCACAGGCCCCGGATTTCAACACGCTCACCTCTTGCCATGGCATCGGCCATGTTATCAAAAAATATCTGGACAACCTTCGCCGCTTCTGTTTTCGAGATGTCGGCTTCGTCTTTCAAGGCGGAGATAATCTCCAGCTTGTTCATAAACCCTCCTTTTCTAACAGTCGGTTGGCAAAGCAATCCTGTGGCATTTTTATAGGCATACCCTGACAAGAAGTCAAGCAATTATGTTAATATTTCAGGCAACTTCTCGACTTCATCCTCATTCACATCAACCCCTGCGAACTGTCCCAGCGCCTCAATATCGACGACAACGCGTCCCTGGCCGCGATACCGGACAAAGGTTCCCGTCACCCCTGAAAAGGGTCCTTCAACCACCATCACTCGGTCTCCTTTCTTGAATCGGGTTCCGGTGGTGATGGGATTGTCGGTGGACACCATGATTCTCAAGGATTCGACGGTATCCTCTGCGATGGATATCGGTCCGTCCTTGTTTCCGATTAATTGGACCGCACCGGCTGTTTTGAGAATTTCAATATATTGATACGGGTTGAGATCCGTCTTTACAAAAATATATCCCGGGAAAAGGGGCACCTGGATCATCAACTTTCGGTCACGCCGTTTGCTTTTCACCTTTATTTTCGGAAAAAAGACCTCCAAAGACTTTTTGGCCAAGCCCTCGTTAACGACATTTTCAAATCTGCTTTTTGTGTGCAACGCATACCAGGCAGGGGTCAATTTAAATTCGTTCATCTATAGGCACCGATTCATCTATGCTGATTTACCAGGATGGAGTTCCCCGTCAACCGCCTGCATGATCATATGGATAAGAATCATATGCAAATCTTCAATTTTTTGCATGTCATCGGTGGCGGCAACATAGGCAATCTCCGCAAGCAACGCCAGTTTACCCCCGGCAAAACCTGTCAGCCCGATGGTAATGCCGCCGTTTTCTTTGGCATAAGACAGGGCATTGAGTACATTCTGTGAATTCCCGCTCCCGGAAATACCGATCACAAGGTCTCCCGGATTAAAAAAATTCTTCAAGGGTTCAACAAAAATGGAGTCATATGAGATATCGTTGGCCAGTGCAAGCATGGTGGGCATATTGTCGTTTAGGCAGATCATCTTAAATTTTTTCTCAAGATCCAGACAGCAGCCCTTGTTGATATCGGCGGCAAAATGAGATGCACTCGATCCGCTGCCGCCGTTTCCCATGGTGAATATATGGTTACCATGATGATAGGCATCTAAAATATGCTCAACGATTCTATGGAAGGTCTCCGAATCGAATCGGTCAAACAGGTCCTTGAGTCCATCCAGGTAGTTCTGTACAAAATTTTCAGTATCCGTCATTGTCCGTAATGTCCTTTCTTAAGCATGTGCCCTCCGGCCCCATACCGTCTTATTCAGTGTCAAGAAACCGATGTGCGTACCTTGCGGATAACCTGCAGCTTCTTCATATGCCGTTCGGCAAAATCGAGAATATCATCGGCTCGATCCTGACCGGAGACGTATTCCCAGTAACGGCGGATGCTTTCCTCGATACCGCGCTGCGCCGTCCACCCCATGGACTGCAATTTATTTGTATCCGAAAAAATATGCCGTGTATCTCCGAACCGATAATAGCCGGAAACTATGGGTGTTATCGATTTTCCCACCATCTTTTGCATGGTTTCGAAAAACGCGTTGATGGTCCATGGCTTGCCGCCGCCCACATTAAAAACGCTGTAATCGGCGGCTTTACGGGTCAGCACCAGAAGGTTTGCATCAACAACGTCGTCGATATTGACAAAATCCCTGATCTGGTTTCCGTCTTCATAGATGGTGGGCGCCCTGCCAAGCATCAGGGAAAGGGAAAAAATCCGCATTGCCCCCGAATACGCATTGTAAAGGGATTGTCGCGGCCCCTGCACAATGGAGTAGCGCATGACCACCGTCGGGATATTATATCGCCTCCCCAGCTGAAGGGCAATCTGTTCTTGGGAATATTTGGAAAGTGCATAGGGGTTGCAGGGATTTGCAACGGTTTCATCCGACGGGACCCAGACCAGTGTTTCTCCGCAGTCCGGGCACCGATGGTTCCACTCCCCCTTTGAAAGCTGTGCTTCCAGGCGTATCTGCGGGTAGATAAAATGATCCCCTTTATCGGAACAGGCCGGGCACCGATATCGTCCCTCTCCCATCACCGCCTGGCTTGCAGCCACAACCACCTTTTCAATGGCGCCGGCCATACCCGTTTCGATGAGCACTTCATAGAGCAGGGCCGTGGATACGCTGTTGACATTAAAAAAGGTGGAGAAATCCAACAGATAATCCTGATAAGCGGCGAAATGATAGACCGCATCCATATCTTTAAGCGCCGCGTGCAATACCTGTTTATCTCGAACGTCACCATGGATAAACTCTGCATCCGGATTCAGATAGTCGGGCTTTCCGTTGGGGTGGACCCCTTTTTGCAGGTTATCAAGTATCCGCACACGATGCCCCTTTTCGATCAGCGCATCACACGTGTGAGATCCGATAAATCCCGCCCCTCCGGTTACAAGTATGTTCAATATAGACACTCCGTTGCAGATGTTATCATATAAAAATCATCAACTCTTTTGGAGATGATCCAGTTCTATTTGCTCGAATAGGAGCGGTCATCAAAAATCACTTTGCTGCCGTTCTCCTCCACCATAAAGGGAAGTTCCCGGTAGGATTGCAGGGCCTCAAACACCGAATTTTGGCTTTCCCGGGGTACGATGAGGAGTAAAAACCCGCCGCCGCCGGCACCGGCGATCTTTCCGGCATGCGCGCCTGCATCCATTGCCTTTTTATACATCTTTTCAATGGCAGGGTTTGATATCCCGTCCGCAAGGGTCTGTTTCAATTTCCAATTCCTTGCCAGCAGGTCGCCACAGGTCTCGATGTCTTCACTTGCCATGGCTTCAGCAAACGGATCGACCAGGGCCACCATCTCATCAATGGTACCGGATGTTTCGGGAGTGAGCAGATTTTCCGTCTGTTTTGAAAGGATGATGTCCGCCCGCCGTGTAATACCGGTAAAATAGAGCAGCAGGGAGGAAGAAAATCTTCGTTTTGGCACCGATGCCATATCCATTGCGGTTCGAAGGGTATGGTCGCCTTTGCGAAATGTAAACCGGTTGATCCCCCCAAAAGCAGCTGCATATTGATCCTGGCGGCCGATGGGTTTTTTTAGAATATCGATCTCTATCCGACAGGCATCTGATGCCAGTTGTTCGGCAGTTACGAGCACATTCTGGTGGGCATAAAGCGCATGGAGCAGGGCCACGGAAATCGAACTGGAACTTCCAAGACCGGAGCCGCTGGAGGGGATATCGGCCAGGGTGGTGATCTCGACACCTTTTTTGACACCGGTCATCCTCATGGCTTCGCGAACCAGATCGTGCCGGATCTCATCGACATGATCGACGCATTCCTTTCGGGAATAATTGATGTAGATTTTGTCGTCGAATCGTTCTTTGACAATGGCGTATACAAACTTGTCGATTGCGGTACAGACGACTTTCCCGTCTCTTTGGCAATAATAGTTTTTCATATCGGAACCGCCGCCGACAAAGCTGATGCGAAGGGGTGTTTTTACTATAACCATGGCTGTTCCCGCTTGTGGGCCCTGCAGTCTAACCGGCCGCTGTCTGGAATCGAATTAGTTGGGGGTCATAAAGGGGCTCTCGACCTGCCGCCCTGCAAAGCTTCTCCGAAGTTGTCCCAGACCGTGCAGGCTGAGGAGAAATTCGTATCGGCGATCGGTGCCGTCATCCACATACCGAACATCCAGTGACCAGCACTGGGATACATATCCGGCACCGATACCGGATTGGATCCGGACGTCATCCAGAATGTTCTGTTCAAAAAATCCATATGCCGAGAGTTTATCTACAATCTTAACCCGGCCGTCAAGGTAGATCGAATCGCTGGAATCCTGGGTGTACCGGCGTTCGACAAAAAACCGATCCCCCCGCACATCCGACAAGGTCATCGACATGTTATGCTGCACGAATTCGGTGTCATAGGGGTTAAATTGGCCATCTGTTTGAAATTCAAGGTATTTATACGGCACCAGATCGATCCGCCAGCCGATGTCGGAAAAGGGTCTGGGATGATCATCAGCAGCCTTTTCTATATTATAAGACTGGTTGAGTTTAAACCGGAAAAACTCACGATAATCATACTTATCGGTTCCGGAATCTTCTCCTGTGTCATTGTCGGCCGCACCCTTTTTTCTGGCTCTCGAGGTCAGTGAGTTTGTCAGAGAATAGGCCAGCAGGTTCTGTTTTGAGATGCGGTCCGTACCATCGAAAGACGGCAGGTCGTTCTGGTCGATGTCCGGGGTAAAATTGTAGACGACCTGGGGACGTATGGCGTGTTTGATCCGATCCACCCGGCCAAAGGAGGTGTTAAACACATTGAATACCTCGGTAAAAAGATCTGCGGTAACATCGAAAATTTCGCGGCTCTTGAACCGATCATCATCCGGGGACGAATCGTCGTTCCGGTCGTGATAGTAGAGTGTCTCCCGCAGCCCCACAGAGGGTTCGAGGGTGAAATAGTTTTTAAACCGGACGGGAAGGTAGAGACGAGGGTTTAAATCCAGTCTCTGAGATGTCGGTCCGTCCTGCCGGTAAAAGTAGACGTATTCGCTGTCCCACTTAAAATTTAGGGGAGTTGAAAAAAGCGGCTGCCGGGATCCCTGAAACTCGATGGTCGGCAGTCGCTGCAGGGTGGGGTTGACATCCCCCTGGCGACGGGCAAGCACATTATCGAACCATTGAGCAGTCATGTTTATATCCCATCGAGACCACCCCTTTCTCAGGTTCAACTGATTCTTACGGACACGGTCGTTAAAATCGTCAAGACCTCTTCCGAAAGTCTCCTCAAAATAGTCGTTGGTCCACTGCCATCCGGTCTCCCCCCGTTCCCATTCGATCAGATAATCCTGATCGCTGACGATATCGATATCCAGTTTTCCCGTAACCTCATAGGGCAGGTCCTGGGTGTGCTTCATGCGAAACCAGTAGCGGTCGCTGTTAGGGCGCAGACCGGGCACATCCGTATACCCCCACCGCTCACTGCTGTCTTCGGTGCCGTCATCGATCTGTTTATCATCGAGAAAATCGAACATCACGGCGCCTTTGGATTTGTCGTCAATAATGTATCTGTATTCTCCACCGATTTTTTCACCCCTGTCCTCCATATGGCTCCAGAAAAAGGTGGCGTCCGTATTTTCTCCGATGGCCCAGTAAAAGGGTTGGGTATAGAAAAATCCGTTCCGTTTGGAACTTCCGAACTGGGGCGGCAAAACCCCGGATTGACGTTTCCGTTTGGTCGGAAAGGCCAGAAGCGGGGTATACAATACCGGCACGTTCCTTGCCCATATCGCCGCATGTCGAATGGTGCCGTAGCCTTCCATTTTTATATCCAGATTCCGGCCGGTAATTTTCCAATCCGGGGGCTGGCCGTCACAGGAGGAGACACTCGCCTTTTCCGCTGAATAGCTGTCTTTTCCGGTTTTCTGGAGTTTTTCACCCTTGATGTAAAAATGGTTCTGTTTGATAAAAACAGACCCCTGATAGATCGTACCGGTCTGTGTGGCCAGATCGATTTCAATACTGTTTCCGATCAGAACATCCTCGCCGGCGGCCATGACCACATTGCCGATGGCCAATGCCTTCATGGATTTGTGGTCGAATCGCACAAAATCACCGGATAACCTGACATCCCCTTTGCTGATCGTTACATGGCCCTTTGCAAGGTAGTGTCCCTGGTCATCGTCATAGTTGACTTCATCGGCTTCGATATGCCACGGTTTGTCCGGATCCTCATCAACGGCACCCCCGAAATCTTGGGCGCAAATCGACACCGGCACAGTCAACATCAAGCCGGCAATTAGGACAGATAATAATTTCAGGAATAGTCCCCGGGCAGAACCGATTTCAGGCACACAACAGGGGTGATTTTGAATCATAAATCGACTATTTCAACTCGTGGGTAAAGGGTTGTGATTTTATCGCTAAAGTTATGAAATTTTGAATATAAAAGCCAACTTAATGAAAAAAGTCAAGATGTAGTTTTCAAATCGTATCTTTTAAAATCGAAGAAGTTGGTGTATGGGTGGGTTGAAATGGAAATACTGATCACAAATGATGACGGCATCTATGCAGAGGGGCTCTGGGCGCTGTATAGACGGTTTTCAACCGAACACTCCGTAACCGTGGTCGCTCCGGACAGGGAACGGAGTGCCGTGGGACACGGCATCACCCTTGATCGGCCCCTGAGGGCATCCCGGGTTTCCATCCAAAACGGCTTTCGGGGCTATGCGGTCACCGGCACACCGGCCGATTGCGTCAAGCTGGGTCTTTTGGAAATTCTAAAAAAACAGCCGGACCTTGTGCTTTCCGGGATCAATCCCGGAGCCAATGTCGGTATCAATATCAACTACTCGGGCACGGTTGCCGCCGCCAGGGAAGCCGCGCTAAACGGCATTGCCGCCGTTGCGGTCTCTGTCCGGGGCCGCCCATCGACCCGGTATGACGAGGCGGCCGTTTTTGTAGAACATCTGGCCGCACAGATCGCACAGAAACCCTTGCCGGTAGGAACCTTTCTAAACGTCAATATCCCGGATGTTCCGCTGGGGAAAATGGCCGGCGTCCGCGTCAGCAGACAGGGCATTGTTCTTTTCTCCGAATACTTCGAAAAAAGAAAGGATCCGCGGGATCGCACCTACTTCTGGCAAGGATGCGATATGCAACCGGAGACCGGAGACCCCGATATCGACGGCACTGCACTGGGAAAAAACCAGATCTCAGTAACCCCCATAAAGTGCGATATGACCGATTATAATGCACTGGAGACACTTAAGACCTGGGAATTGTCACTGAGTCAGGGATTTGGAAGTCGGATTTCGGGTGATCTTTCATGAAAAAAACATTCATCGACCAGATTAAAGCCGGAGAGCGCGTTTCGGATATCTTTGTGTTGGCTGAAAAATCATTATCCCAAAAAAGGGATGGCAGCAGTTATCTGAATGTGACCATCACCGACAGGACCGGCAGCATGAAAGGCGTCGCATGGGATCTGCTTGACCAGGTCGCCGGAGGCGTTGTTGCCGGAGATGTGGTCCAGGTGCAGGGAAAGGTCAGTGAATATAAAGGATCCCTTCAGGCTGTCATCAAAAAAATGACGCCCGTTGCCGAGGCGCAGATAGACCCTTCGGATTTTATGCCGGCAACATCCCACAATATCGAGGTAATGTTTGACCGCCTGGTTAGAAAAACCGAAGAGATGAAGACCCCCTGCCTAAAATCGCTTATGGATGCCTTCTGGCGAGACAAATCGCTGGTCGCTAAATTCAAGAGAGCTCCGGCAGCCAAAAGAATGCACCATGCTTATATCGGCGGCTTATTGGAACATACCCTCTCTATGGCCATACTCGTTGAGCGGATTGCCGGTCATTATTCCGGCATCGATATGGATCTTCTATTAAGCGGTGTCGTATTGCATGATTTTGGGAAAATTCATGAATTCGATTACACATTGACCATCGATTACTCCGATGCGGGCAGATTGCTCAGCCACATTGTAATCGGGATCCAGCTGCTGGAAGAAAAGTTGAAAGAGGTCGATAATTTCCCCGAAGAGACCGCCAATCTCTTGAAACATCTGATCATCAGCCACCATGGCGTTCGGGATTTCGGCTCCCCCGAGCCGCCCAAAACTTTGGAGGCGGTATTACTCAATTACATCGATGAGATCGATTCCAAAGTCAGGGGTATCCGTGATTTCATGGCGGCTGAGGACTCCGATGCAGCATGGACCTCATATCATAGAATCTTGGGACGGCATTTCTATAGAGGAAAGCGGCCTCATCCGGACACGCCGGAACCGAACAGGAACACACTCTGATTTCTTTATCGCAAAGCTTCGGGCGGCTATAATAAGTTTGAAATGTGAAGTGAGGTGCTATGTTTATTACACTGGAGGGTATCGAAGGGTCCGGAAAGACCACACAGATCCATTATATTGCCGAATTCTTTAAAGAAAGACAGTTGACGTACCGTTTAACCCGGGAACCCGGGGCCACCCGGACAGGGAAAAGCATTCGAGCGATCCTTCTGGATCCCAGAAACAACAATCTGCAACCGCTGACAGAACTTCTTTTGTATATGGCGGATCGGGTCCAACACGTCAAAGAGATCATCTCACCGTCTTTACTGGCCGGAGAAACCGTGGTTTGCGATCGCTTCTACGACGCGACCCTTGTTTATCAAGGTTTTGCACGCGGCATCGATGTACAGATGATTTGCAGCCTGCATAAAATGCTTCTCGACGGTATGCAACCCGATATCACGTTTCTTCTCGATCTCGCCCCCGAAACCGGGCTATCCCGAGCCTGGAAGCAGATTGAAAACGGTTCGCGAACGGATGCAGAAACCCGGTTTGAAAGAGAAACCCTTCGATTCCATCAAAAGGTCAGAAAAGGATACCTTGATCTTGCCGCCCAGGACCCGGAGCGGTTCCATATTATCAATGCCGAAAAGACCGAACCGGAAGTCAAAAATGACATCTTAAAAAAGCTGGCCGCCCTGTACGATTAGCCCAAAACATCCTGAAGAGGTGCTCATAATCGATCTTGGCCAAAACGTTATCAGAAACATTGAATAGAGGAAGCGATAAAGAAAATGAACACAGCATTTTTTCCGTTTACATTTATCTGCCCGGGCCTTTTTAATTTACTGGAGTCGATTTTCGGTACGATAACCGTCTACCAGCCGCTATCGGAAATCGTTCCTGAAACCATGAAACCATTTCAGGAAGATAACCGTCTGCAAATCCGATTCCCGGTCCCGGATCATGAGATCGAGCTCCAGAGACATCTGAAAGAATATCGTAAATGGGCGGAACATCACGACTTTTCCCAAAAAGAATTTTTAAAATTCAAGGAGGGGATGGGCCCCATACCGGGTGAAGCGCATACGTTTAAAATCCGAGATGAAATCCTGCACCGTGTGGAGGGAAGGACGCCTCATGCTGCGCCGGACCCACTGCTTACAGCCTGCCTATTTCTTGCACTGGCACAGGAATACGACAGCCGGCACATTCAAATTGCAGATGATTTGGCGCAGTTTAAAAAAAGGGAAGACAGCCTTTTTATGGCCCTCAGGGGAGAAACCCTGCCGGGAGGTGACAAATCGGAAGAAATGATACCGATAAATCCAGGCGCACCGGAATCGGTAATGATCCCCGAAAGGCTCAATGCCTGGTCCAGGCTACTGATCGAAGACGATTCCTTGCCGACAATCTATGTAACCACATCAAAAGAAGCATTCCAGACAATCACCGAGGGTGCACCCGGAACCGGCATCCTCCCGGGATTTGATGCCGTATCCTTTCCTTTGACTCCCGCAGAAAGGGTACCGGGGGCTTCCGAGCATCTGATGTCGTATCTAAAAACCGTTTCAACATCTGCCGGGTCATTTGAAAATGCGGAAAAATATCAGATTTCAGACAATCAGGCCGAACGGCACATAACATTGACCCTTGCCGTTTTCCCCGACACCCTCCCCGGAGAAATCTTTACCCGTCATTTAAAAAAAAACGCATTGCCGCCGGGAAAATGCCCAGACTGCCGGAACACTCTGATGGCACTTATTGAGGATTAGACCTTTTTAAATAGAGAACGGGTCAAAAAACTTACAACAGGGCTTGACTCACCCAATCAATTGGTATAATGACTTTCCGAATCATTGATTAAAATGATACGAAATATCACCATACCTTAAAACCAGGATAGAAAGGAGGCTTTTTCAATGGCTTTTAATCCGATTGTTGATGCAGGTAAATGCGAAGGTTGTGAAGAATGCGTGGATGTGTGCCCTGTGGAAGTATTTGAAATGGTTGACGGCAAATCATCTCCCGTAAATGCTGAAGAATGCCTTGGCTGCGAAAGCTGTATTGAAGTATGTGAACCCGATGCGATTACCATCGAGGAAACATAATCAACCCATTTGCCATATTCCCCGATCTATGTTCCTTGAACCGGATCGGGGAATATTTTCAAAATCGCACTAAATCACCACCGTATTTTCCCTGCCTGCCGACCCGTTAGATCTCTCCAACCGGAATCCGGATAGACAACATAACGTCTTTAAAACGGCCAAAACCGGTTGTCATGCCATACCTTTTCGGTAAGCTCACGTTCAAGTCCTTCAAGGAGTCTCAAGTGGCCACGCTCCCAATCCGTGAGCCATGCATAAACCGCCTTTTCATTCGGGTCCGAAGCACTCTTAGCCCTTTCAGAATAAAGCTTTATGGCACGTTCCTCCATCCCCATGGCCGCCGAGATTGCAGCAGCCTCAAAATCTGCAGCAGAAATTTTCCTCTTTATTTCTTCAGACAGCACCCGATCCGGAGTTGCATCGGACGCATCTTCTGAAAAATCCGCAGCTTGAAATTTCTGATGACTCTCAAAGGCGCGAAACTGCTCGGACAGGATCTCGACATGTTTTTTTTCTTCCTCGGCCATGTAGACAAAAAAGGCTTTCACCGCACCATTAGGGGTCTGATCAGCCACATTCTGGTAAAATGCCCTTCCTCTTTTTTCAAGCAAAATGGCCTCTTTCAAAACATCCAGTGTTCTATTCTCATCCATTCGGATCCTCCTTGACCATCGTAAAATACCATTTGATTTGATTCGCCTGTTTTCTATTAACCGATTGCCTAAAGATTGACAATAGGTTATCTTATCTGCCGATCGATTCGTACTCCCGAACCGGGAACCGGTTTGGAATTTGATACTTGGAGTTTATGATTTTAGACACAAGGCACCAAGGCTGAACCGTCTTTTTCTGATATGGCCCAGGTTTTCAAAATAGAAATAAACTGAATGGCAGCGTCTGGGGACTCAGATGAGCATCGAAAACATGGAATGGACCGGATACTTTCCCGGCGTAATCGGTAAAATAACGGAACTACATGCTGTTTATTACCATAAGCATTGGGGCTTTGACCGGACGTTTGAGGCACAGGTCGGTCGGGAAGTTTCTGAATTTATTTCTAATTTTAAAGATCCGCAGGACCGGCTCCGGGCGGTACGAACCGATGGATCATTTGCCGGCTGCTGTGCTGTGGACGGACATCTGGCCGAAACAGAAGGCGCACGCTTGCGATGGTTTATCGTATCTCCGGCGGTTCATGGGCGTGGCATCGGTTCAACCCTCATTGAAGATGCGGTCACATTCTGCAGAGATACCGGTTACCACAGACTCTTTTTATGGACCTTTGCCGGTTTGACAGCAGCCCGCAGGCTTTATGAAACGGCCGGATTTTCTAAGTGTGCGGAACATCCTGTTGTTCAATGGGGGCAGGAAATCGTCGAGCAGCAGTTTGAAATACGCTTCTAATAGCGTTGGCCCCGCCTACTCCGAAAACCCCATCAGCCTCGGCAGCCAAAGCACCAGTCCCGGCATATAGGTGATAAGAAAAAGAACCGCTCCCTGGATAATGAGAAAAGGTAATACGGCTTTGGATACGAATATAATGTCTTTATTGGCGATGGTACCGGTTATATAGAGGCTGACCCCCATTGGCGGTGTGCAATAACCGATGGCCAGATTGACCGTAAGAATCAGGCCGAAATGCATCCAGCTGATACCGAACGAATCCAGCATGGGAAGAAAAACAGGCCCCAGTATCATGGTCGCCGAAATAATATCCATGAACATGCCGACAATGAGCAACAGAATATTGATGGCGAACAGGAAGAGAACCGGTGATTGAATTGCCGCCAGAACCGCTTCGGTAATACGGCCCGGTATGTCCTCAAGGGTCAGGAGGCGACCGAAACAGGTTGCCCCGGCAACGATGATCAGCAGTGTTGCCGACGTAACCGCCGAATCTACGGTAATCTTTTTGATATCTCGTATCTTTATGGATCGGTGGATAAAAAGTTCGACGACAAATGCGTAAACACAGGCGACCACGGCCGCCTCGTTTGCCGTAAAAGCCCCTGAAAAGATCCCGCCGAAGATGATGACCGGCAACATCAATGCCCAGAAACACTCCCGGATAACGGCGACCACCTGGGCGAGGCTCGGCAAAGGGAGTCGGACCATATCTGTTTTTTCCCTAAAAATAAAGTAGGTATAGACACAAGAACCGGTCATGATCAGTAGACCCGGGATAAAACCGGTTAAAAAAAGCCCTTCGAGCGAAACATTGCTGATCATGCTGTAAAGAATCATACCGATGCTCGGAGGAATGATAACGCCGAGGTTTGGTGAAGTGGTCATCAACCCCAGGGTGTATTTAATGGGATAACCGTTGTCCATAAGGGCCGGGATCATAAAACCGCCCAGTGCCACCACCGTTGCAACGGTAGATCCTGAGATGGCGCCGAACAGACCGCATGCCAGAACCCCGGCCATTCCGAGCCCGCCGGGAAGCCAGCTCACCAGGACATTGGCGACTTTTATCAGTTTTTCGACAATGGAACCGGCGGTCATGATGTTGCCGCAGAGAATGAAGAAGAGCACCACCACCAAGGCAAAATTATCCATGCTCCGAAAAAGTGTTTGAGCCAGAAGAAGAATCGGCATGTCGGTAAAGAGAGCAAAGCCCAATAGCGCGGAAAAAAAGAGACACATGAACACCGGAATATAGGTCGCCATGCACCCCAGCAGTATCAGCATTATGATGATGTGGCTCAGTTCCATATACTGTGCATCTCCTGTTGAAAACGCCTCCCCAGGGAAGCATTCAGGGCGTTTCTCTTTGGGTTCTCAGCTGCCTGATGTCATTGTGTATGACCTGGATGGTTCGGATAAACATCATACACCCTGTCACCGGCAATATCATATACAGATAGACCAGTGGAATTTCAAGGATGATGGTCTTCTGGTGGGTCTTTAACTGCAGAAGCGCCATTAACCAGCCATAGTAGACCAGGATGCATGAAAAAATAAGTGTTACAGAATTACTAAAAAATGAAAGCGGGATCTTAAGTTTTGGAAAAATTTGAACGGAAGCATCGATCTTTATCATCTGCTGCCGCCTGATGGCGGCACTACACCCGATAAAGGTCGTATAGATGATCACCTCCCGGACCAGTTCCTCGGACCAGGACAGTGAGTAGTTGAATCCATACCGTAAAACAACATTAAAGAAAAGGGCGACCAGCGCGACCATCACCGTGATCAGGAGCGTCCACTCTTCAAAAAATGTCAAAATTTTATCTAAAAAACGAAGAATTCTGGCAAACATCGGCTTTTATAAACGATTAAATTAAAAAATAAAAGGGGCCCCATTCGACACGGGCCCCTTGATGGTTAACAATGACCATTGTTACGGTTTGTATCCCATGTAGTCTTGCACCTCTTTCAAGTAGTTGTCGTACTTGTACTTGTCGCCGGAATAAATCTTGTTGATTTCCGGTGCATACTTTTTATGGGCGGCATCACCGAGTTTTTTCAGCGTGGCCAGATCCGAACCCGAAAGGGTGATAAATTCGATGCCGTTTGCTTTGGCCTTTGCGATCTGGTCGAGCTCCTGCTGCTTTGTCTGGCTACGGATATCCGCGCATACATCATGGACCACTTCTATAAATGTTTTGCGGAGATCATCCGGAAGGTCGTTTAACCAGGCTTTATTGAAAATCCAGATAAAAAGCCCCTGTGCGTAGTTTACATAGGTAAAGTATTTGGCAACTTCAAATTTTTTTGTAATATTGCAGACCATTGGGGTATGATCCAGGCCATCGATGACACCCTGCTTCAATGCCACCGGAACATCCGGCCATGGCATGGCAACGGCATTAATCCCCCACTGCTTGTAGACTAGCTGATTGACGGCAGCCTCTGCTGTGCGGAACTTAAGTTTTCTTGCGGTATCGATGGTCTTCACCGCCTTTGTGGTGGCCCATCCGTAATTACCGTACCCGGTGATATCGAGACCGACAATACCCTGATGATCCATGGCCATCATAAAGTGATCGAAAAGTTTTCCGCTGCCGGCGAATTTATCGAGTTTCTCAAATGAATTGATCAGATAGGGCAGGTTGACCGCACCGAATCGGGGACCTAAGTTGGTTGCCGCCACGGAACTGACGCCCATCCCCTGGATGGCCCCCATCTGGAGCTGATTGAGAACCTCGACTTCTCCGCCCAGCATGGAAAACGGTTTATAATCCAAAAACATCTGGCCGTTTGTCCGTTTCCAGAGTTCATCGCGGATGGCAAAGCCGGCATAAACACCTTTTATAACCGGATGAGACACATTGGACACGATAAGTTTGTATTTTGCACCTTTTGGATCAAACTTCGGTTTCCAGGCATCCAAAGAAGGTTTTTTGGCAAATGCCGGGCCCACCACCAATCCCAAGCTGATCAAACAGATTATCCCATAAACCATTAGTCTCTTTATAGCCATTTCCGTCTCCTTTTGCTGCTACAAGTTGGATTCCCCGAATAAAATAAGAACGATCCACATCATCGTAGACCACCGAAAAAATGTTTCAGTTACGCATCTATTTGTCAAGAGAAAAATCGGGTCAGACCATCTTGCTGCGGATGCGATCATCCTGCATCAATCGTTTCTGAATGCCTCTTCCCACCTGGAAAGATCGGTCGAACGATTCCCAAAAGGATATATCGTTTTTTTTCCAGTCGGGTCCGAACCGCTCATCAAAATAGGCCCCCAAATTGTCGAACAATAGTCTCCATGGAGGTTCTCCTCGCAGATACGCCCCGAGTAATGCATCCAGCAGCACGTCGAGTTCCGCAAGCTTCTCCTTTGGGAGGTAGGATATTGCACCCTTCCGGATCGATTCCATGAGTGTATCCGGTGTCATTGCATGGGCGGTCAGCATCACCGTCGGTATTGCCTTTTCAACGGTTGCTTCGAGCAGTTTCAACCCGTTGACACCCATGATATCGAGAATAGCAAGATCATAGTGATTATCATGAATTTTTTGAGCAGCGTCGGCATAGTTCATGGCCGTGTCAAGGTGGGCTTCATCAAGGATCTCTTCGATAATTTCAAGGATATCCTGATCATCATCGACAGCAAGGATCTGTTTCCCCTGTAGGTGGGATGTTTGGGTTTTCATTTCATAACTTCCTTTCACAAAGGACCACAATCCTCTGGATTACTATCATCTTCCGAATATGCAAGTCAACCGCAGCATTTGGTACAATAATTGCATAAATCAACATAGAATGAATGCTCATCCATAAACGAACGTTTAAATCTTGGACCTGAGGTCGCACCGTTATGTTTACACAATCACCAGAAATCAAAATGACCGACCTTTCAGCAATTATTGAAAGATTGAAGCAGAACGAAGATATCACCAGAAAATTTCATGAAATCGAAACACGAATCTTGACGATTCTCGATTTCAGCGATCTATTTGAAATACTGTTGACCCAGATCCGGGAAAAATTCAAGGTTCCGTACGCATGGTTATCGATGATTGAAAAAAGTGAGGTCTCAACGCTCATACACACACTGGAATCATCCGAAACCCTAAAAGAGAGGCTCAATATTATCGATCGGAAAAGCTTTTTCAGTCTCGTCGGTTCTAAGATGCATCCGGTGCTTGTAAATGAGGATTTAAAACCATATTACAAGCTACTGCCCAAGGACTATAAGTACTTTATCAAGTCAATTGCGATTGCCCCTATTTCTTTGGATGGAAAGGTTATCGGGAGCCTCAATCAGGCTGATTTTTCATCCAACCGATTTCAGCCGCATATTGATACCAGTCGTCTGGAACAACTCGCCATAAAAGTTTCTCTCTGCCTGTCGAATGTAACGGCCCATGAAAAGATAAGATTTCTAGCCTACCATGACCCCTTGACAAAACTCTTAAACCGAAGGGTCATGGAATCCGTTCTTAAGCGGGAGTTGAGCCGGTCGAAGCGGTACGGGAGCACACTCTCGGTCGTATTTTTGGACTTGGACGATTTTAAAAAAGTCAACGACCGGTACGGTCATGATATCGGTGACAATCTCCTGCAGTATGTTGCAGAACAACTGCTTGAGATGAGCCGAGACTCCGATGTGGTCGCACGGTTTGCCGGAGATGAATTTGTTTTCATTCTTCCGGAAACACCCGTTAAAAATGCAGAAACACTCATGGATCGCCTCAAGGATTATCTCAAGAATAACCCTCTGGAAGTAGGGGGAATGCGTATTCCCGCCGCCATCAGTTTTGGTGTCGCCTCCACTGAAGACCCCGGAATAAATAGTACATCGAAATTACTGAAACGCGCCGATGAAATGCTCTACCGGGCAAAAGCGGAAAAAAAGGCGGTACAGAACGCACGATAATCGGTACTTCTTGGCAATTAACCGTCCACCACCGTGTATAATAAAAAAGGCCCTGATCGATTCAGGGCCTTTTTATTGTGGTCTGATATGTGGTGATTATTCGGGTTTTGTCGATTTATCCGTACTGTCTTCTTTTGTATCCGATTCCCCTGCGGTCTCTCCTGCAACACTCGTATCGGCGGAGGCATCGGGTGCCGTTTCAGCAGCCTCTGCAGGTTTATCAGCATCTTTGGCGGTTTGAGTTTTTTCTGTTTTCTTTGTCCCGCCCGTTTTCAAAGCAGCCTTTTTTTGTTCCTCAGCAGCAGGTTTACTTATTTTGCGTGCCTTTTTCTTTTTATCGGGTGCTGAAGAAATCAGCTCTACCAGCGATATCTGTGCAGCATCACCCGGCCGCCGCCCCAGGTGCACAACCCGTGTATATCCTCCGGAGACGGCCCCGTACTTTTCTTCGGCTTCACTGAAAAGTTTGTGAACCACTGCTTTTTCTCGCACAATAGAAAGTACCTGGCGCCGGGCATGCAGATCCCCACGTTTTGCCAGGGTGATCATGTTGTCCGCCCAACGCTGTAACTCCTTTGCCTTCGCATGGGTGGTTCTGATGCGTTCATGTTTAAACAGCGATGTTACCATGTTTCTAAACATGGCGTTCCGGTGACTGGTTGTTCGATTTAATTTTATACCCGCTCTTCGATGTCTCATGGGACCCTCTAGGCTCCTTCCTCTTCATCTTCCTCTGGCGGTTCAAATCCCTCGAGTTTCATGCCGAGAGACAGGCCCATTTCGGTCAAAACTTCTTTAATCTCGTTGAGTGATTTCCTGCCGAAGTTTTTCGTCTTCAGCATCTCTGCCTCTGTCCTACTGACAAGTTGATAGATCTGGTTAATGCTTGCATTTTTCAGGCAGTTGGCGCTTCGGACCGAAAGTTCGAGTTCTTCGACGTTCCGGTACAAATTTTCATTGTATTGCGGCCTGTCGCCCCTATCTGATGCCTGTGCCGGTTCTTCAGCAGCCTCTTCATCGAAATTGATAAAGATACTCATCTGTTCCTTGATGATTTTAGCGCCATATGCCACAGCTTCTTCGGGCACAATACTTCCGTCGGTCCAGACCTCCAGGGTGAGTTTATCATAATCGGTCCGCTGACCCACGCGTGCGTTTCCGATAACATAATTTACCCGTCTGATGGGAGAGAATACGGCATCGATGGGAATCGTCCCCACCGGTGCCTCTTCATCTTTATTGGCTTCGGCGAGAGAGTATCCTTTCCCGACCCGCACCGCCATCTCCATCTGCACGACAGCCTCTTCCGAAAGTGTTGCGATATGCAACTCGGGATTAAGCACCTCACACCGGCCATCCTCGCTGAGGATATCGCCGGCCGTAATCTCACCCTGGCCGGAGGCTTCGATACGCACGGTTCTCGGTTCCATGTCGGAAGCTTTGAATCGCACCGCTTTCAAATTGAGTATAATTTCGGAAATATCTTCATAAACACCAGGGATTACACTATACTCATGCATAACCCCTTCAAATTTTACCGTGGTTATGGCCGCACCGAAAAGAGAGGAGAGAATGATTCTCCTGAGAGAATTTCCGATGGTGATGCCATAGCCTCGTTCAAGCGGTTCACAGACAAATTTCCCGTAGGTGTGATCGCTGCTCACCTGAACTTTTTCCGGCTTTATCATATGCTGCCAGTTAATCGTCATTAAATCGGTCGATGACATTTTGATTTCTCCAGGGTTTATTTGTTAAGTCATCGTACAAAAAGGGTGATTTCAGTAACCACGGTTACTTGGAGTACAACTCCACAATAAGCTGCTCTTGAATCGGCATCGTAATATCCTCGCGGACCGGCATCGCCTTTACAACGCCTTTATGATGTTCTTTTTCAAGATCCAGCCACTGGGGAATCCCTCTACGGACAACCGCCTCCATGGAGTCTGCAATGGATTGAACAGGACGGCTCTTTTCCCGAACCTCGATGACATCATTGATGCCGATCTGGTATGAGGGTATATTCACCCGCTTCCCGTTCACACTAAAATGCCTGTGCAGAACATAATGGCGTCCTTGGGATCGGGAATTGACAAATCCGAGCCGGAAAACGACATTATCGAGTCTTTTTTCCAGCAAGACCAGAAGATTGGTCCCGGTAATCCCTTTTTGTCCATCGGCACGTTTGAAAAACAGTCGGAATTGCTTCTCCGAAAGCCCGTACATCCGCTTGACCTTCTGTTTTTCACGCAATTGGATCCCATAATCCGACACCTTACCTCGACGCCTTTGCCCGTGTTGCCCGGGCGGATACCCGCGTCGGTCAAATGCGCACTTATCTGAGTAGCAACGGTCTCCTTTAAGAAATAACTTAAGGTTTTCTCTTCGACATAGTCTGCAGACCGAACCCGTATATCGAGCCAAATTGAACCTCCCTTAAACTCTTCGTCTCTTCGGTGGCCGACAACCGTTATGGGGTATCGGCGTTACGTCTTTGATCATTAGCACATTGAATCCAGCCCCCTGTAAGGCTCTGAGGGCGGATTCACGGCCAGCACCGGGGCCTTTGACATACACCTCGACATTTTTCATGCCGTGGTCCATGGCTTTCTTTGCGGCATCCTCCGCAGCAAGCTGCGCCGCAAACGGGGTACTCTTTCGAGAGCCCTTAAAACCCTGGACACCGGAGCTAGACCAGGATACGACGTTTCCCCCGGGGTCGGTGATGGTTACAATTGTATTATTAAACGTCGAGTGGATATGTACGACGCCACTAGGTACGTTTTTCTTTTCTTTCCGCTTTGTACGTGTTCTCTTAGCCATATGGAAAGTTCCTTATCCGAATTTACTTTTTCTTTGCTGCGCTTTTCTTCTTTACCGCGGTCCGCTTCGGCCCCTTTCTCGTTCGGGCATTGGTGCTTGTTCTCTGTCCCCGGACCGGTAATCCTCTTCGATGACGAAGGCCACGATAACAACCAAGATCCATCAATCGCTTGATGTTCATGGATATTTCCGTCCGAAGTTCCCCTTCCACCGTCACATCATTACCGATGGTTTTTCGGATACGGTTTTCCTCGGATTCGGATAAATCGTCGGTCTTGGTGTCGGGATCAATATCCAATTGTGCGAGGATCCGCTTGGATGTCGAACGTCCAATGCCATAAATGTAGGTAAGGCCTATTTCAATTCGTTTCCGCCTCGGCAGATCAACGCCTGCAATTCTTGCCACAGCTATTCCTCCTCTATCCTTGCCGCTGTTTATGTCGACTGTTCTCGCAGATCACTCGAACGATCCCTTTTCTGCGAATAATTTTGCACTTCGCGCACATTTTCTTTACTGATGGCCTGACTTTCATCTCGTGTCCCTCTTTCCATACCCGGTCCAGCGATCCCGGGTGATCAAGGCAACCACACTGCCTGAATTATTTTGAACGATAGGTAATTCTCCCACGTGACAGATCATAAGGGGAGAGTTCGACCGTTACGGTATCACCGGGTAAAATTTTGATAAAATGCATCCGCATCTTGCCAGATATATGAGCAAGGATCTTATGTTTGTTTTCAAGCTCGACGCGAAACATGGCATTGGGAAGGGTCTCGACCACCTTTCCCTCAACCTTAATCGGCTCTTCCTTCGGCATTGTTCCTCCCGGTATTTTTTCGTGGTTTCTCACACGAAAATGAAATACTACCTATATATTAATCGATTCCGGCAAAGATAACTGACCCAAACAGTTTGGATCTCATCCAGCACAATACAGCGCCCGTCCTTTTTTTTACCGACTCCGGAGCCGGGTGCCGCCTTTTTTGAGGAACCCCTCGTAGTGTCGCGTCAGCATGTGAGATTCGATTTGAGCAACCGTATCGATGGCCACACCGACAACAATTAAGAGCGCGGTACCTCCGAAATAAAATGGAACATTAAAACGGGATATCAAAATAGACGGCAGTACACATACCGCTGACACATATATCGCGCCTCCCAGGGTGATTCGGGTCAGCACCCGGTCGATATAATCAGCCGTCCGTTTTCCGGGACGAATCCCGGGAATATACCCCCCCTGCTTTTTCATATTGTCGGCAACATCGACAGGATTGAAAGTAACCGCAGTATAAAAATAGCAGAAAAAGAAAATGAATCCGACATACAAAAGTTCATATGCAGCGTTTCCGGGACGCATGGCAGCGGCAACCGTCTGCATCCACGGGACCGTTACAAAGCTGGCAATGGTTGCAGGAAACATGATAATAGAAGATGCAAATATCGGGGGAATCACACCCGATGTATTGATCTTTAACGGCAGATGGGTATTCTGTCCGCCGTACATTTTTCGGCCCACGACCCGTTTGGCGTATTGAACCGGTATTCTTCTCTGCCCCTGCTCCACATAAATAATAAAACCGACGACCCCCACCATAAGGACCACGAGAATGAGTATCGGAAAAATTCCCATCTCCCCTGTCGATAACAATCGGAACGTATTCCCGATGGCCTGGGGCATCCGTGCCACGATGCCGGCAAAAATGATAAGGGATATTCCGTTACCGATGCCCCGCTCTGTGATCTGTTCTCCCAACCACATAATAAATGCAGTACCGGCAGTCAGCGTGATGACGGTCATCAGCCTAAACTGCCAGCCGGGACTGATGACAATAGCCGCCCCACCGGGTGCGGTCATGCTTTCAAGCCCGATGCTGATACCAAAGCCCTGAATGATGCTCAACACCACAGTACCGTATCGGGTATACTGTGTAATTTTTTTCCGCCCCTGTTCTCCCTCTTTGGATAATCTTTCCAGGTGCGGAATCACCACAGTGAGCAATTGAAGAATAATGGAAGCACTGATGTACGGCATAATCCCGAGTGCAAACACCGAAAGCCGTTCCAGCGCCCCTCCCGAGAACATATCGAAAAGTCCGAGTAAGGTCCCCTTGGCTTTGGCAAAAAAAGACGCCAATGCAGTGCTGTCGATTCCCGGTGCTGGTACATGCACGCCGATACGATAAACAGACAGCAATGCAAAAGTGTAAATAATGCGCTTTTTTAATTCAGGAATTTTAAATATGTTTTGGAAACCACCGCCAAGCATATTATTTGACCTCTACTGTCCCGCCAGCCGTTTCAATTTTTTCTCTGGCGCTTTTGCTGATCCTGTTTACTTTAATGGTCAATGGGTGGTTGATTTCGCCATGACCCAGCAATTTGACGCCGTCGTGACGGCCCTTTACAAGTCCACTGCGGATTAACGCCGGTAGATCGACCACACTTTCACTTTCGAATACGGAGAGGTCCCGAATGTTGACTTCGGCAATATTTTTCATAAAAATATTGGTAAAGCCACGTTTTGGCAAACGCCGGTGGATCGGCATCTGCCCACCCTCAAATCCGGGTCTTACCTTACCGCCGGAACGACTCTTAAATCCGTTGCTTCCTCTACCGGCTGTTTTGCCGAAACCCGATCCGACCCCTCGTCCCACACGCTTTCTGGGACTCCGGGACCCATTTGCCGGTGACAATTCGTTGAGCCTCATTTCGTCTCCTCGGTTTTCACAAGATGAGATACCACGTGTATCATTCCCCGGACAGCAGGAGTATCGACCAGTTCAACGGTCTTGTCGATCTTTGTCAATCCCATCCCCTTCAATACTTTTCGATGCTTTTCCGGTCTTCCGATCATGCTTCTAACGAGTGTTATTTTCACAGTCCCGCTCATTGAGTCTTCCCCTTCTTACAGCTCTTCTACGGGAATATTGCGTCTTGCCGCCACTTGTTCACGACTCTGCAATTGCTCCAGTCCCTGCAAAGACGCCTTCACCAGATTATGTGGGTTGTGTGACCCCAAACATTTGGTAAGAATATTCTGCACCCCTGCAGCTTCCAAGACGGCTCGCACCGCTCCGCCGGCGATGACCCCGGTTCCCTTTGAAGCAGGTTTCAATAATACCCGACCTGCGCCGAACCTGCCGATAACTACAAAAGGTATGGTCCCCTCTACCAGAGGAACACTGATCATATTCTTTTTGGCTTTCTCAACGCCTTTCCGAATCGCTTCCGGAACTTCTCCCGCTTTTCCGAGTCCAAAGCCGACATTGCCCTGGCCGTCACCCACCACCACAATGGCACTAAAACTAAAACGTCGACCACCCTTTACCACTTTGGCCACACGGTTAATGTGGACAACCTTGTCAATGAGTTGTGAGTCTTCTGTATCCTGCTTGAACAAGGGATCGCCTCCTCTTTACACTTGCCTCATTAAAATTTCAGACCCGCTTCTCTTGCACCTTCTGAAACGGCCTTCACGCGACCGTGATATAAAAATCCGTTCCGGTCAAAAACAACCTTTTTAATTCCCTTTTCAACAGCACGCCCACCAACAAGTTTTCCGATATGCGCTGCCAGGGCCACATTCCCCTCGAGGCTCTCTTGCTCCTTAACCGTTTTTTCCAGGCTGTTGGCCGCTGCCAAGGTTTTTCCCGACACATCGTCAATGACCTGGGCGTAAATATGCCTCGAACTCCTAAAAACGGAAAGCCGCGGTCGATCGGGTGTTCCGGACATTTTTTTCCGGATACTCCCTTTTCTTTTCAACCGAGCCTGTTTTCTTGTCTTTGCTGTACCCATGATTCCGTCCTTACTCTGATTTACGATTTTCAATTTATGATTTGCGATTCGGATCCGACAGAAGAGCCTATATCCGGTTTCGAAAATCCGCAATCGAAATTTATTTTGTTCCGCTCTTGCCGGCTTTTTTGCGAATGTGCTCTTCGGCGTATTTGATCCCCTTGCCCTTATAGGGTTCCGGCGGTCTCAATCTCCGGATGGCAGCTGACGTATGGCCGACCTTCTCTTTATCGATGCCGGAAATCTTGATGACATTGTTCCGGTCGATGTCGGCGGTAATGCCATCCGGAATATCAAACTCAATGGGATGCGAATATCCGAGATTGAAAATGATCTGTTTCCCCTTCACTTCCGCACGATATCCGATGCCGTTGATTTCAAGAGTTTTTTCAAATCCTTGGTTCACACCGGTGATCATATTGGCCACCAGTGACCGGGTTAATCCCTGCAATGCGCCGGTGGTCCTGCCCTCAGCCACTGGAAGGATTTCAATGGTCGCATCATCGATTTTCAAATCGACGGCAGGATGGATTGTTCGGCTGAGAGTCCCCTTGCCTCCCTCAACAGTCAGAAGCCTGTCACTATATTTGAGCTTCGTTTTATCCGGAACTGAAATCGGTTTCTTACCAACTCGGGACATAAATCTCTCCTAACACTACCAGATGTTGCAGAGAACTTCTCCGCCCACATTCTCTTTCCGGGCCTGGCGATTCGTCATAACCCCTTTTGAAGTCGACAGAATCGCAACACCGGTGCCGTTATAGACCGAAGGAACATCTTTACTCTTCACATAAAGCCGGCAACTCGGTTTGCTAACCCGCTCCAGCTGATAAATTACAGTCTCTTGCTGAGGACCATATTTTAAGTAGATGCGTAATATTCCCTGTTTGTCATCCTTTATGAATTTATAATTTCGAATATATCCTTCAGCCTTTAAGACTCTGGCCAATTCGATCTTTATTTTAGAACCGGGGATATCGACACTATTGAATTTAGCCTTCCCGCCATTTCGAATTCGGGTCAGCATGTCCGCGATCGGATCACTCATCGACATTTTTTTCTCCTAATCTATATGCTTTCTTGATAAAGCCAGGATTCTTTAGCAACGATACCGTCAGTCGGCGCCTACCAGCTCGATTTAATTACGCCTGGAAGTTTTGCATACGAGGCGAGTGTTCGAAAACAGATTCGACAGATACCAAATTTTCTCAAAAATCCTCTGGGTCGGCCACACAAGGGGCAACGGTTGTAACGTCTCACTTTAAACTTCGGTTCTCTCTTAGCTTTCGTTCGAAGCGCTTTTTTCGCCAAATCATCCTCCTTTAAAGAAAAACTGATGGAAAGCCGACAGCATTGACTGCCATAGACCCCATCAATTCTGAAACGGCATCCCCATCAGCTTCAGAAGCGCTTTACCTTCCGGATCTGTTGGTGCAGTCGTCACCACCGTAATGTTCATCCCTTTGATTTTATCGATCTTATCATAATCGATTTCGGGAAAAATAATCTGTTCCTTAATTCCTAAAGAATAATTGCCGTTTCCGTCCATCGCCTTTCCGGAAATCCCTCTAAAGTCACGAACACGCGGCAGGGTAATGTTTACCAGCTTATCAAAAAAATCATACATCCGGTCGCGGCGAAGCGTGACCATGCAACCGATGGGCATTCCGGTTCTGAGTTTGAAAGCGGCAATGGATTTTTTGGCCCGGGTGATAACCGGTTGTTGTCCGGCAATGAGTTTTAGCTCTTCAACGGCTGAATCCAAAATCTTAATATTCTGTATCGCCTCTCCCAATCCCATGTTGAGGACTACCTTTTCAAGCTTCGGAACCTGCATACAGTTCTTATACCCAAAATCCTCAATAAGCTTGGGGACAACTTCTTTCTCATAATATTCTTTTATTGCTGACATGATACTCCCCATCCCGAGTGCCAAGACCTAGGCATCGATAATCTCATCGCACTTTTTGCACGTACGCACTTTCTTGCCGTCTTCCAGTCGTCGCATCTGTACCCGTGAAGGTGTCATACATTTGCTGCACATCAACATGACATTGGACCAATGTATGAGGGCTTCACTCTCAACGATTCCACCCTGCCGGTTCTGGGCGGTCGGTCTTGTATGACGTTTGGCAACATTGATATTTTCCACAAGAAGTCGTTGCTTTTTTTGATTGACCTTCAGGACCTTTCCGATTTTGCCCTTGTCCTTTCCGGTGATTACTTTTACCTTGTCATCTTTTTTAATGAAAAACTGTTCTTTCATGTTGCCTCGCAGCTCCCCTGCATAACGTTACGCTACAGCACCTCGGGGGCTAAAGATATAATTTTCATAAACCGCTTGCCCCTGAGTTCTCTGGCCACAGGGCCGAATATGCGAGTACCGACCGGCTCCCGCTGGGCGTTGATTAATACCGCGGAATTGTCATCAAACCGAATATAGGATCCGTCCGGACGCTTGATCTCTTTCTTGGTTCGAACCACCACCGCCTTCATCAAATCTCCCTTTTTTACCTTTGCATTGGGAATTGCCTCCTTAACGGAAACAACGATGATATCGCCGATGCTCGCGTAACGCCTACGAGACCCTCCAAGTACTTTTATACAATATAGAACCTTTGCCCCGGAGTTGTCCGCCACTGTTAATCTGGTCTCTGGTTGAATCATTTTCTCTGTATTCCTTTGCCGTTAAACCGCCTTCTGGACGATTTTGCTAACCCGCCATCGTTTCCTTCGGCTCAAGGGTCTGGAGCCGGTGATCAGTACCTTGTCTCCTGCTTTGCAGGAATTGGTTTCGTCATGGACGGCAAACTTGGCCCGGCGCTTTATAAACTTATGGTAAAATTGATGTTTAACCAACCGCTCGATCAATACAGTTACCGTTTTGTCCATTTTGTCACTGACGACGGTGCCGACTAGTTCTGTTTTCATGCCTCGCTGTTTCATGGACTTATTCCGTTTCACTCTGCTGGTTCTGTTGTTTTTCCATCAAAATAGTTTCAACCCGTGCAATCTCTCGCCTGATCTGCTTAAGCTTTATGGTATTTTCAAGTTGTCCGATACCATGTTGAAAACGCAGGTTGAAGATCTCCTCATGGAGTTCATCACGTTTCTGCTCAATTTCCTGCGGGCTGAGTTCCCGAATTTCCGTGGCTTTCATTATAGACTGCTCCTCTCAATGAATCGGGTTTTCACCGAAAGCTTATGAGATGCGAGCCGAAGCGCCTCTTTGGCCAGTTCCCTGGGAATACCCTCCATCTCATAGAGGATCCGGCCCGGACGGATGACAGCCACCCAACCTTCAGGTGCCCCTTTTCCCTTTCCCATTCGTACTTCAGCCGGTTTCTTTGTAAATGGCTTGTCGGGGAAAATCCTGATCCACATCTTACCACCCCTTTTTACATGACGGGTCATGGCGATACGGGCGGCTTCGATCTGCTTTGAACTCAGGGTGCCGCACTCAAGGGCCTGCAATCCGAATTCCCCGAAACTCAGGTTGCTTCCCCTTCGTGCAACGCCTCTCATTCTGCCTGTTTGTTGTTTCCGATATTTAACCTTTTTCGGACTCAGCATGTCCTATTCTCCAATTGATCCTATGCAGGTATATTGTTTTTTTAAGCCTGGGCTTCGATCTGATCCGGTTTGAGGATTTCCCCTTTAAAAATAAATACCTTCACCCCGATGATGCCGTAAGTGGTCTTGGCTTCCGTAATACCGTAGTCGATATCCGCACGAAGGGTATGAAGGGGCACCCGACCCTCTCGGTACCACTCGATTCGGGCCATTTCAGCACCACCCAGTCTCCCGGCGCAGATGATCTTTACACCCTGAGCGCCGAATCGCATGGCAGAAGAAACCCCCCGTTTCATTGCACGTCTGAAAGCGACGCGCCGCTCGATTTGAAGGGCGACGTTTTCGGCGACCAACTGTGCATCGACTTCCGGTTTTCGAACCTCTTGAATATCGATGAGGACCTCCTGGGAGATCATCTTTTCAAGGTCCTTTTTGAGCAGTTCGATTTCAGCACCCTTCTTACCGATGACAATTCCGGGTCTTGCGGTATAGATTCGGAGCCTAACGCGTTTGGCAGACCTTTCAATTTCAATCCTGGAAATGCCTGCATGATAAAGGCGGCTTTTTAAGAATTTTCGGATATTAAAATCTTCCAGAATATATCCGGAATAATTTTTGTCGGCATACCAACGTGATTCCCACGTTTTAACAATACCGAGTCTCAATCCGATGGGATTTGCTTTCTGGCCCAATTTTTCCTCCTTTGCTTATACCGAATCTTCAGCAAGGACAACCGTGATATGACTTGTCCGTTTTAATATTCGTGTACCGCGCCCGCGGGCTCTTGCCCGGAATCGTTTGAGGGTCGGCCCCTGGTCTGCGAGTATATTCCGAACCACGAGCGTATCGACATCCATTTCCGGGTTCTGTTCTGCATTGGCAGCGGCTGAACGGACCACTTTTTCGACAAGCTTGGCAGATTTTTGGGGCATAAATTTGAGCAAATCCAATGCGGTTTCCACCGGCTTACCCTTTATCGCTCCGCTCATTCCTCGGACCTTTTGGGGAGAAATGCGCACATATTTTGCTACGGCTTTAACCTCCATTATCCACTATCCTTTGCTACCTTTTCAGTTTCGACCTTTTGTCCCCGGCATGTCCGTAATATGTTCGGGTCGGTGAAAATTCACCCAATTTATGTCCCACCATGTTCTCGGTAACAAATACCGGGATAAATTTCTTGCCATTATGAACGGCGAGTGTGATTCCCACCATTTCGGGTATGATGGTCGATCGTCTGGACCACGTTTTAATCACTCTGTTGGATCGGGCTTCTTGAGCAGATTGAACTTTCTGCATCAGCTTCGTTTCGATGTAGGGCCCTTTCTTTAACGATCGTGGCATAACCTGCTCCTTCTATCATCAGTCATCGATTTTCGAACCGCGCTTTATCAGACCTGCTGTTCGAAACTCGTATCTTTACAGCGATCAATTACCGTTTTGTACGTTTGGTTACGATATATCTGTCTGTCTTTTTGTTTTTTCGAGTCCGATACCCCTTGGTCGGTTTCCCCCAAGGCGTACAGGGGTGGCGGCCGCCGGAAGATCTTCCTTCCCCGCCTCCCATGGGGTGATCAACCGGGTTCATGGCAACCCCTCTGACGTTGGGGCGTTTTCCCAACCAGCGTTTTCGACCCGCTTTTCCCAGTGAGATATTCTCATGATCCGCATTACCGAGTTGTCCGATGGTTGCCTTGCAGTTTATCAAAACCATTCGGACCTCACTGGACGGCAGCTTTATGAGTGCGTAACGTGCCTCTTTTGCCATCAACTGGGCATAGGTGCCGGCACTTCTGACAATCTGACCCCCTTTTCCGGGCTGGAGCTCAATGTTGTGAATCAATGTGCCCAGGGGAATATTTTTTAGCGGCAACGCGTTTCCGGGTTGGATGTCCACATCCGGCCCCGAAATCACCGTTGTTCCGACCTTTAAATTCTGTGGCGCCAGAATGTATCGCTTTTCTCCGTCGACATAGTGAACAAGGGCAATCCGAACCGATCGGTTCGGATCGTATTCGATGGTGGCAACTTTTGCAGGAATTCCGATCTTTTCCCGTTTAAAATCGATCACTCGGTAGTGCCGCTTATGGCCGCCGCCGCGATGCCAACTTGTAATCCGACCGTTTACGTTGCGCCCTCCGGTTTTTTTTAAAGATCGAAGAAGGCTTTTCTCCGGTGTTGGCCGTGAAATTTCTTCAAATGTTGAATAGACCTGAGTTCTACGCCCAGGGGTTACCGGTTTTACTCTCTTTAATGCCATATTAGACTCCTGCGCTTAGACGCCTTCAAAAAAATCGATCCGTTCACCGGGCATCAGGGTCACGATCGCCTTTTTCCAATCTTTCCGTTTTCCCACAATCGCCCCCCTGCGCTTTTTTTTCCCGGTTACCTGCAGGGTCTTGATGCGTGCAACTTTGACGTTAAAAATTTTTTGGATCGCCCGCTTGATTTCGACGCGATTGGCAGCAGGATCAACCTCAAAAGTCACCTGGTTGAATGATTCCTTTTGAATCGTTGTCTTCTCTGTAATCAGCGGCCGTTTGATGATACCGTACTGAATCATGTCGCCAATCTCCCTTCGATGCCCTGAATCGCAGCCTCGAGCAGAACCAGCGTTTCATATTTCAAGACATCGTATACGTTCAACCCTTCACTCCGAAGCACTTTCACACCGGGTAGGTTGCGCGATGAGCATTCGAGGTTTTCATCCTTTTTGTCGATAACGATCAACGCACTGTCCAGTTTCAGATTTTGCAGCACGACCGCTACATCTTTGGTTTTGATCTGTTCGATCGGAAAATCGTTCAGTACAACCAGCCGGTTTTCTTTAAGCTTGCTGCTCAGTACCATTTTCAGGGCAAGACGCCGGATTTTTTTTGGAAGCTTGTACGCGTACGACTTGGGATGCGGACCGAAAATCACTCCTCCGCCTCTAAGCAGAGGGGATTTGATATTTCCACTTCGTGCGCGTCCCGTTCCTTTTTGCCGGAACAGCTTTCGCATGCTGCCTCTGATATCCGAGCGATTCTTAACCGATGCAGTACCAGCCCTCCGGGATGCCTGCTGCATGGTGACGACTTCATGGAGAACAGATGATTTCACAGGGATATTGAACAGCTGATCTGAAAGTTCAACCTGAGAAACTTTTTCTCCTTTTGTATTGATAACATCTACTACCGTCATAATATCCCTCTATCAGGACTTCGGATCCCAAGACACAAGCCATCACCTATCGGCAATGATGCTGATATATCCTGTATCCGCTTTTTTATTTTTGAAATTTCGGTTTTTTAATTGCGACCAATCCGGATCTTGACCCGGGTACCGGGCCTTTGAGCATGATCAAATTCGCATCCGGACGGATATCGACAATTTCTAAATTCCGAACCGTCTTTCGGTCGTTACCGTATCTTCCGGGAAGTTTTTTGCCTCTAAATACCCTTGCGGGCCAGGCGCTGCAGCCGATCGATCCTGGAATTCGGTGGGAATTACTGCCGTGGGTTTTACGCCCCCCGTGAAATCCATGCCGCTTAATAACCCCTGAAAACCCCCTACCTTTTGTGGTTCCGGTAATGTCCACCCGGTCACCTACCTGAAACAGATCCAGCGTGAGGGCCTGTCCTAAGTTAAAGTCTTCAGGTTTCTCCACGGGCATCTCTCTTAATACGGCAAAACGTTCTTCACCGGACTTTTTTTGATGCCCTGCCAGCGGTTTGTTGATACGCGTCGGTTTGACTTCACCAAATCCCAGCTGCAAGGCATTATATCCGTCCGTTTTAACGGTTTTTACCTGAGTGACAATGCAGGGACCCGCCTGTACTACCGTGACCGGAACATATCGGCCATCTGGCGTAAAAAGACTCGTCATTCCTAATTTTTTTCCAATTATACCTCGAACCATAGCGCTAACGGCTTCCTAATTTTAGAGTTTGATTTCCACGTCCACACCAGGGGAGAGATCCAGCTTCATCAGTGCATCGACCGTCTGCTGGGTCGGCTCCATGATATCCAGCAGCCGTTTGTGAGTTCGAATCTCAAACTGCTCCCTGGATTTTTTATCGACATGCGGCGATCGCAGCACGCAGAATTTGTTGATTCGGGTCGGAAGGGGTATGGGCCCAACCACCTTTGCGCCCGTTTTATTGGCGGTATCGACAATATCCGACGCAGACTGATCGAGTAGTTTATGGTCATACGCTTTGAGCCGAATCCTAATTTTTGTATTCTTAATCATGAGCGCCATCCAGACATGTTATTCAATGATATCACTGACGACACCGGCACCTACGGTCCGGCCGCCTTCTCGAATTGCGAACCGCAACTCTTTCTCCATCGCTATGGGTGTGATCAGATCCCCGGTGATCGTTATATTATCGCCGGGCATCACCATCTCCACTCCCTCCGGCAACCGCAATATCCCTGTCACATCGGTTGTCCGAAAATAAAACTGCGGCCGATATCCACTAAAAAACGGCGTGTGGCGGCCTCCCTCTTCCTTGCTCAATATGTAAACTTCCGCACCAAACTTGGTGTGCGGTTGAATCGAACCCGGTATCGCGACCACCTGGCCCCGCTCCACTTCCTCCCGCTTCGTTCCCCGCAGCAGCAAACCGACGTTGTCTCCGGCCCGCCCCTCGTCCAGCAGCTTGCGGAACATCTCAACCCCGGTGCACACCGTCTTTAATGTCGGACGGATACCCACGATCTCTACCGCATCGCCTACGTGGATGATCCCACGATCAACACGCCCCGTTACCACCGTACCTCGACCCGATATGCTGAACACATCCTCTATCGGCATCAAAAACGGCTTGTCAATGTCACGCTCCGGCTCCGGTATATACGAATCGATCGCATCCATTAACGCAAATATGCACTTGGCCTCTTCACTGTCCGGATCGTCACTCTCCAACGCCTTTAACGCGCTGCCCTGAACGATCGGCGTGTCGTCTCCGGGAAACTCGTACTTGTCCAGCAGCTCCCGCAGCTCCAGCTCCACCAACTCGATGAGTTCCTCGTCGTCGACCATGTCGCACTTGTTTAAAAATACCACGATCCGCGGAACCCCCACCTGGCGGGCCAGCAAAATATGCTCCCGGGTCTGGGGCATCGGGCCGTCATCAGCCCCCACCACCAGTATCGCCCCGTCCATCTGGGCCGCACCGGTAATCATGTTCTTGATATAGTCGGCATGCCCCGGACAATCCACATGTGCATAATGACGCGTTGTGGTCTCATACTCCACGTGTGCCGTGGCGATGGTTATACCGCGTTCTTTCTCCTCGGGCGCTTTGTCTATCTGATCAAACGGTACGAAATCCGCCATACCGCGCATTCCCATATGCTTGGTAATCGCCGCGGTCAACGTCGTTTTTCCATGATCTATGTGACCAATGGTTCCCACATTCACATGCGGCTTGGTCCGCTCAAACTTCTTCTTCGCCATCTCGTCTTCCTCCCATTAAAAATGCATTGGGCATATCGTTTGTCTGATCATATGTTTAATGAATTGCTATTCGGCCATATGATCCAAATTTAAAAATTTTTCGTTTTTACCATCGGAAATGTGCAAACGCCTTGTTCGCCTCGGCCATCCGGTGGGTATCTTCCCGTTTCTTTATGGAAGCGCCGCGCTCATTGGCCGCATCCATAAATTCACTGGCAAGCTTTTGGGCCATTCCCTTTTCTGAACGTGCACGTGCATAGCTGATAATCCAGCGGATGCCCAATGCCGTCCTGCGTGAGGGTCTTATTTCTGTGGGTACCTGGTAGGTGGATCCTCCCACGCGCCTGGACTTCACTTCAATCGTTGGCCTGACATTGTTGATCGCTTTTTCAAATACCTTGACAGGATCCTCTTTGGATTTTTCCTCTATAATACCAAAGGCGCCATACAGGATCGACTCTGCGACACTCTTTTTACCATCCCGCATGATACTATTGATGAATTTTGACACCAGTTTGTTGTTGTGTCTGGCGTCCGGTATAACATCCCGTTTCGGAACCTCTCTTCTTCTTGGCATCGTTTACCCCGTTGCTGCAAATTCTATGATATAGCGTTCTATTTCGGTCTTTTTGCCCCGTATTTGGACCGACCCTGCCTTCGATCTTCTACCCCGAGGGTGTCCAATGTACCCCGAACAATATGGTAGCGAACCCCGGGCAGATCTTTCACACGGCCGCCGCGGACCAAAACCACGGAGTGCTCCTGTAAATTGTGGCCGATACCCGGGATATAGGCGGTAACCTCTATACCGGTGGTTAGACGGACCCTGGCAACTTTTCTCAAAGCCGAATTCGGCTTTTTAGGTGTTGAGGTGTAAACCCGTGTGCACACCCCCCGCTTTTGCGGAGCGCCTTTAAGCGCAGGCGTGTTGGTTTTTGTCTTTATCCGCTTTCGACCTTTTCTGACCAGTTGATTTATTGTCGGCATCTCTTCCCCTTGTGTTTCATGGCCCTGCTGATCCGTTTTTTTTTACCCTCAAATTCACATGGCATAAAAACCGGAAAATTATATCTGATACGTCCAAATGTCAAGCTTTTTTATTCTTTTTTACTTTATTTTTGTAGCCGGAAAACAGTCCCGCCCATTTTATGGCGGTCCCATCCACTCTGAATTCTATGCCGCTTCCACCGCAATTTCATGGTGCTTCGGAAATCCGGTCCCTGCAGGTACCAGTCGTCCCATGATCACGTTTTCCTTGAGTCCCCGCAGATAGTCTTTCGAGCCGTGAATACAGGCCTCTGTGAGCACCTTGGTGGTTTCTTGAAACGATGCTGCCGAAATAAAGCTTTCGGTACTCAAAGAGGCTTTGGTAATACCGAGAATAAGCGGTTCCGCAACCGCGGGTTTGCCTCCATCTGCGATCACCTTCTGGTTAGCCTCTTCAAAAGCCACCCGATCCACCTGCTCCTCCACGATAAATTCCGTATCTCCGATATCCACCACCTTCAAACGGCGCATCATTTGGCGGACGATGATTTCAATATGCTTGTCATTGATTCGAACCCCCTGGAGTCGATAAACTTCCTGTACCTCATCCACAAGGTATTTTGCCAGAGAAACCTCTCCCTTGATATTTAAAATATCCTGGGGGTTTGCAGCGCCTCCGATCAGGGGCTCACCTGCACGGATATAATCGCCTTCGTAGACATTGATATGCTTTCCGCGCGGGATCAGGTACTCGCGTTTTTCCCCGACGTCTACAGGGGTTACCGTAACTTTCTGTTTACCCTTTCGGGTGCTCTTGGCAATGTTTACATACCCGTCAATTTCGCTCAATACAGCGGTCTCTTTGGGTTTTCGAACCTCAAAAAGTTCTGCAACCCGTGGAAGCCCTCCGGTAATATCTTTGGTCTTTGTGGTGGCCCGGGGCAGTTTGGCAATGACATCACCGGCCCGGACGTCATCGCTTTCTTCAACCATTAAAATAGCGCCCACCGGCAGCATGTAGCGTGCCATACCCGAGGTTCTGACAAGTTTTGCAGTTTTACCGTCCGCATCCTTTATGGAAATCCGGGGACGGATCTCTGAGCTCTTAAAATCGATTATGGTCCGGCTCGATTTACCGGTTACCGAATCGACTTTTTCCTGCATGGTCCGGCCCGGTGAAATATCACCGAATTTGACCGTACCGTTGACTTCCGAAATGATCGGTGTGGTAAACGGATCCCAGACCGCCATCAGATCGCCAGGTTTTATCTCCTGACCGTCTTTAACAAGTATGTGGGCACCGTAGATAACCGGAAACCGTTCCCTTTCTCTACCGGTCTCACTCACAATGGCGAACTCACCCCCACGCCGGTTCATAACGACATCCTGTTTTTCTGCGTTCCGGACCACATCCAACCCGTCAAACTTTATGGTACCGCTGATCCGCGCCCGGATATCGGCTTGCTCCACACGCCGGCTCGCCGTACCGCCGATGTGAAACGTACGCATGGTAAGCTGGGTTCCCGGCTCCCCGATGGATTGCGCCGCCAGGATACCCACCGCTTGCCCGATTTCAACCAGAGCGCCGTGGGACAGGTCCCGGCCGTAACATTTGGCACAGACCCCGTGCTTTGTTCGGCAGGTCAGCACGGATCGGATCTTGACCCGGCTGATGCCCACATCCTGGATTTTCTCCACCAGCAGCTCGTCGAGTGCGCCGCCGGCACCGACAATGACCTCTTCGGTAAATGGATCTTTGATATCTTCCGCCGCCGTGCGGCCCAAAATTCGCTCGTCCAACCGTTGAATGACCTCTCCGCCCTCCATAAGCGGTTCGACCTCGATCCCCATAAGGGTGCCACAATCGGTATTGCTGACCACACAGTCCTGGGCCACATCGGCAAGACGGCGCGTAAGATATCCGGAATTTGCCGTTTTGAGTGCGGTATCGGCAAGACCTTTCCGGGCGCCGTGGGTCGAAATAAAGTACTGAAGCACTGAAAGCCCTTCACGAAAATTTGCAGTGATCGGAGTCTCAATAATCTCTCCAGACGGCTTTGCCATCAGGCCCCGCATCCCGGCCAGCTGCCGCATCTGATCCTTGCTGCCCCTGGCGCCGGAGTCGGCCATCATATAAATCGGGTTGAATCCTTCCGCGGAAACAGACACGCTCTTTGTCTTCGATTTGGTCGATTTTTTGGTAATATTATTAGACGGTGCCGCTTTCATGGCCGCCATCATCTCATTGGCCACATCATCGGTGGCCTTTGCCCAGATGTCGACCACCTTGTTGTATTTTTCTCCCTGGGTGATGAGCCCTTCGGTGTACTGTCTGCCGATTTCAGATACCTGACCTTCGGATTTTTTCAGTATCCCCCACTTTTTCTTCGGGATGATCATCGCATCGATGGAAATAGACAACCCGGCCATGGTGGAATAGTGATATCCGAGGTCCTTGAGCCGGTCGGAAAGAATAACCGTCGCCTTGGGCCCTAAGTTCCGGTAGGCGTAATCGACAAGATCCCGGAGTTCTCCTTTGTCCATGACCTTATTGACAAGGTTAAAAGGGATCTCCGGACGTTTTTCCATTACCTGGAATACATGATATCCGTCATTGGTGGCGACCACTCCTGAGATATCGCCCTGTTCAAGCGTAAAAACCGATTCCGCCTCTGAATCCTCAACCCGGAATATACGTTGGAACTCTTCTTTTCTCAGGAGGCCGATGACTCCGTCATACTCCCTGTCCTTGCTTTCCGAGCGGGTTTTTACCATCTCGATAAAATCGGCACCCTTTTTAATCTCGGCCAGAATAGACGCCGCCTTCTTATGATCGGAAACCCGAATGTGCCGCATGTGTATGAGGTGGTCTTTGGGAATAATTTCCCAGAGAAGCACCCGCCCCACAGTCGTCTGAACCCGTTTCTCATCGATGCGGAGGGTAACGCCCGCATGGAGGTCGACAGCGCCGCCATCGTAGGCGGACCGAACCTCTTCCGGGCTGGAGAAGATATTTCCGGTACCTTTGGAATCTTTCAGTTCTCGGGTCATGTAATAGATTCCCAGGACAATGTCCTGGGTCGGAACGATGGTCGGTGACCCGTTGGCCGGTGACAGAATGTTGTTGCTCGACAGCATCAGAACCCGTGCTTCGGTTTGGGCTTCCACCGACAGGGGAACATGAACGGCCATCTGATCCCCATCAAAGTCAGCGTTAAATGCCGTACAGACAAGGGGGTGAAGCCGGATCGCCTTTCCTTCGATCAGTATCGGTTCAAACGCCTGCACACCGAGGCGATGAAGGGTCGGTGCCCGATTGAGAAGCACCGGATACTCTTTTACCACTTCATCCAGGGTGTCCCACACCTCCGGTGTTTCCCGCTCCACCAGTTTTTTCGCACTCTTTACAGTGGAGACCAGCCCCTTTTGCTCTAGACGGTAGTAGACAAACGGTTTGAACAGCTCAAGCGCCATTTTCTTGGGCAAGCCGCACTGATGGAGTCTTAAGGTCGGTCCGATGGTGATAACCGTACGGCCCGAATAGTCGACCCGCTTACCCAGAAGGTTTTGGCGGAATCGTCCCTGTTTCCCCTTGAGGGTGTCGCTCAAAGATTTTAAGGGGCGTTTATTCGTACCCGTTATCACCCGGCCGTGCCGCCCGTTGTCGAAAAGGACATCCACAGACTCCTGGAGCATCCGTTTTTCATTCCGAACGATGATATCGGGGGCTTTCAGGTCGATGAGGCGATTCAGGCGGTTGTTCCGGTTAATGACGCGCCGATAAAGATCATTAAGATCGGAAGTTGCAAACCGGCCGCCTTCAAGGGGAACCAGCGGGCGCAAATCCGGCGGCAGCACCGGTACGACATCCATAATCATCCATGCCGGGTCCACACCCGAGCGCCTGAAGGCATCGACAATTTTCAATCGTTTCGATAGCTTCTGGCGTTTTGCAACAGAGCCGGTTTCACGAATATCGACCTTTAACTCCTTGTATATCGCCTCAAGATCCATCGTGTCGAGCAGCTGTTTGACCGCTTCAGCCCCTATTCCCACATCGAATTTTGAGCCGTACAACTCGAGGGCTTCACGATATTGCTCTTCCGACAGCAACTGACAGCGGGTCAACGGGGTTTCTTTCGGATCGATTACGATAAAGTTGTCAAAATAGAGAATTTTCTCCATATTTTTTAATGTCAGATCCAGCACATTACCGATTTTACTCGGCAGGCTTTTTAAAAACCATATGTGCGAAACCGGTGTTGCCAGTTCGATGTGCCCCATCCGATCCCTTCGGACTTTGGACTGGATGACCTCCACACCGCATTTTTCACAGATGACCCCGCGGTGTTTCATCCGCTTGTATTTACCGCAGTTACACTCATAGTCCTTGGTGGGTCCAAAGATCTTGGCACAAAACAGCCCCTCACGCTCCGGTTTAAATGTTCGGTAATTGATGGTCTCGGGTTTTTTGATTTCCCCGTGGGACCACTGCCGGATCTGCTCCGGAGATGCCAGGGCGATTTGGACGGCTCGAAACCGTTTCGGGTCTGTCGGTTTGGCAAAAAAATCGTATATCGTGTCCAAAATCTTCTCCTTATTTTTGTTTTTGATCTTCGATAAGTGACACACTCAAACCTAGGCTCTGCAGTTCTTTAGTCAAAACCCGGAAGGATTCAGGAATACCCGGTTCGAGAACATTCTGACCCTTTACGATCTTTTCGTACATGCGGGTTCTTCCCGCCATGTCATCGGATTTGACTGTAAGAAATTCCTGCAGCGCATGGGCTGCGCCATACGCCTCCATGGCCCATACTTCCATCTCCCCGAGGCGCTGCCCGCCGAACTGGGCTTTCCCGCCCAGGGGCTGCTGGGTAACCAAGGAATAGGGACCGATGGACCGGGCGTGGATCTTATCATCCACAAGGTGATGCAGTTTGAGCATGTACATCGTGCCGACGGTTATCATCCCTTTAAATGCCTCTCCGGTCCGACCGTCGTACAAAACAGCCTGCCCGGTGCGATGCAGGCCGGCCTCTTCAAGGAGCTCTTTTATTTCTTCTTCTTTTGCGCCGTCGAACACAGGCGTGGCCATATGGACACCTTCCTGGTAATCACCGGCAAATTCTTTCAGTTCCGGCTCCGACATCTTGTCGACCGTCTTTGAACTGACCGACCCGGAAAAAACACGTTTCATTTTTTTCCGAAGATCGCTGATCTTGTTCTCCTCAACCAGCTGGTTGATCTGCTGACCAAGTCCCCGGGCAGCACGGCCCAGGTGGATTTCTAGGACCTGGCCGACGTTCATACGAGACGGAACCCCCAGCGGGTTCAACACCATGTCCACCGGCGTTCCATCTTCAAAATAGGGCATATCCTCTTGGGCCATGCTTCGGGATACAACACCTTTGTTTCCGTGACGGCCGGCCATCTTATCCCCCACAGACAGTTTACGTTTCATGGCGACGTAAACCTTAACCATCTTGATCACCCCCGGGGGCAGGTCGTCACCTTTTTCGTACCGGCTGACCTGATTATCAAAATTCTGTCGGCTCAATTCGCATTGATTGCGATACCGTTCGAGAACATCGTGCATCTGTTCGGTAATTTTCGGATCCTTCAAAACGATGGTTTCAAACTGGGCCAGCGGAACCTGTTTCAAGGCTTCGGCAGTAATCTTTGCATCCTTTGCGATGAGCACTTTCTTGCCTTTTTTTACCGCCGTTTCGCATTTATTTCCCACCAGGAGTTTGGATGCCTGCTCCCGTATCAGGTTCTCACAGACGTTGAGTTCGTCATCCCGATCCTTTTCCAGCTGAGAAATCTCGTCGTCTTCGATCTCGCGCACACGATCGTCTTTTTCGATGCCCCTTCTTGAAAAGACCTTGGCATCGGTGACGATCCCTTCAACCCCGGGTGGAACCCGTAGCGAAGTATCTTTGACATCTCCAGCTTTTTCTCCAAAAATGGCGCGGAGCAGCTTTTCTTCCGGGGACAACTGGGTTTCTCCCTTGGGGGTGATTTTTCCCACAAGGATATCCCCCGGTCCGACCTCGGCACCGAGTCGGATAATACCGCTTTCGTCAAGATCCCTCAACGCCTCTTCGCCGACATTCGGGATATCCGGTGTAATCTCCTCTTTTCCGAGCTTGGTATCACGGGCGACCACCTCAAATTCTTCGATATGAACCGAGGTGTATACCCCGTCTCTGACCAGTCTTTCACTGACAAGAATCGAGTCTTCAAAATTATATCCGCCCCAGGGCATAAAGGCGGCGGTCACGTTTTTGCCCAATGCCAGCTCACCGCGGTCTGTTGCCGGTCCATCGGCGATGATTTCCCCGGCTTTTACATGCTGCCCCTTTTTGACAACCGGTCTGTGATTGAAACAGGTATTCTGGTTCGAACGAATAAATTTGGACAGGTTGTAAATAGTTACCGGTTTCTGGTTGCCGGCATCCGATAGATCATGTTTAAGCACCACGCGGGATGACTCCACCGAGACCACCTCGCCGTCTCTGGCGGCAACCACCGCAACTCCGGAATCTTTTGCAACGACCTTTTCGATGCCGGTTCCCACCAGGGGTGCTTCACTTTTCATAAGCGGTACTGCCTGCCGCTGCATGTTGGACCCCATCAGGGCCCGGTTGGCATCGTCATTTTCCAGAAACGGAATCAGCGATGCCGAGACACTGACCAGCTGGTTTGGTGAGATATCCATCAATTCGATATCGTCCCGGTTCACCATCATAAATTCTCCCCTGACCCGGGAAGTCACCATTGGATTGACATAGTTGCCCTTGCTGTCAACGGGTGCATTGGCCTGTGCAATGGGGAGGTCCTTTTCTTCAAAAGCGCTTAAAAATCTCACATCGGTGGTGACCCGGCCGCCCTTGACCACCCGGTACGGGGTTTCGATGAATCCATAGTCATTGACCCGTGCATAGGTTCCCAAAGAGACAATCAGGCCGATGTTCGGACCTTCCGGTGTTTCAATAGGACAGATCCTTCCGTAATGGGACGGGTGCACGTCTCTGACTTCAAAGCCTGCCCGCTCACGGGTCAGTCCACCGGGACCCAGAGCACTTAACCGCCGTTTATGCGTGGTCTCTGACAGGGGATTTGTCTGATCCATGAATTGGCTCAGCTGGCTGGTTCCAAAAAATTCTTTTACCACAGCAGAAACCGGTTTCGGATTCACCAGATCATGGGGCATCAGGGCATCGACTTCCTGGAGGCTCATCCGTTCTTTAATGGCCCGTTCCATCCGAACAAGACCGATCCGGTACTGATTTTCAAGGAGTTCACCCACCGCACGCACCCGCCGGTTTCCCAAATGGTCGATGTCATCGACCTGGCCCTGGGTATCCCTCAGGGTGACCAGGGTTTTGGCGGTTGCCAGGATATCTTCTTTTCGCAGCGTTCTGACCTCTACCGGTGCTTCGATACCGAGCCGGAGGTTTATTTTTAGCCGGCCCACACCGGAAAGATCGTAATGGGAAGCCTTGAAAAACAGGTGGTCCATAAATTCCTGGGCAACTTCCGGTGTGGCTGGATTCCCCGGGCGAAGCCTTCTGTAGATTTCTATGAGCGCGTCCTGTCTGGTTTCTATCTTATCCATCAATAAGGTTTTGCGGACTGAATCGGAACTTGACATACCATCGACAACCAGAACATCGAATTCGTTGACTCCGGCGTCTTTTAACTTTGACAGGGTATCCTCATCCACCGTCTCATTTGATTTAATCAGGGGTTGTTCGCCATTTTCAGGGTCGTCGATGGGGAATGCAAACACCCGCTCGATGACATCTTCCGGTGCGATGGGAATCATATCCAATTTGCTGGCGGTCAGCTGGCGAATCGCACGCTTTGTAAATATCCGGCCCTTTTTGACAACCACCTCTCCTGTCTCGGGATTCTTTACATCCCGGCTGGCGCGCTGGGCTTTCAGGTTCTCCGGGTTAAACGATTTGTAATACCGTTTGCCCTTAATCATTATTTTTTCGGTCTTGTAAAAATAGGTCAGCAGATCTTCGGTGGTAAACCCGAAAGCCTTGAAAAGGATTGTTACCGGAAACTTACGCCGCCGATCGATCCGGATATAGATGATGTCCTTGGGATCGATTTCCATGTCGATCCAGGAACCGCGAACCGGTATAATCCGTGAGGCATAAATAATTTTGCCGCTGGAGTGTGTTTTCCCTTTATCATGGTCGAAAAAGACACCCGAGGATCGATGCAGCTGACTGACCACCACCCGTTCCGTACCGTTGATGATAAAGGTTCCCTTGTCGGTCATTAAAGGAATCGTACCGAAATAGATCTCCTGTTCTTTGATATCCCGGATGCTCGACACCCCGGTCTCTTTACCCACATCATAGACGACCAGCCGGACGGTGATCCGGACCGGCAACTCATAGGTCATCCCCCTGTGGATGCACTCCTCAACACTGTGTTTGACCTCTCCGAAACGGTATGAGACAAATTCCAAAGAGGCGCTTCCGGTAAAGTCCTTTATCGGATATACCGACTTAAACACCGCTTGGAGACCGATATCTCTCCGCTTTTCCGCCGGCGTATCTATCTGTAAAAACCGGTAATAGGATTCCCGCTGCATCCCGATAAGATCCGGAATTTCAATAATTTCCTTAATCTTGCCGAAGCTTTTTCGAATGCGCTTGTTGGCCGAAGGCATATCTGACATAGTATCTCCAGAAATTTGTTTTACTTTGGAGTAGACAAGCGGGATAAGAGAAATTGTTTCAACTCATCCCGCTTGTTTTTTATCCGCTTGTCTGCCGGCGTTACCGGTAAACGGTTTATATTTTACTTTAATTCAACCTGGGCGCCGGCTTCTTCAAGCTGAGCCTTTATCTTCTCTGCCTCGTCTTTTGCAACGCCTTCTTTTACAGGTTTGGGCGCCTCGTCAACCAGTGCTTTGGCATCCTTTAAACCGAGCCCGGTAATGGCCCGGACCTCTTTGATAACCTGAATTTTCTTGTCGCCAATAGCGGTCAATACGACATCGAACTCGGTCTGCTCTTCTGCCGCGCCTCCGCCATCGGCTCCGCCGGGCACCGCCGCCATCATCGCCATGGGGGCTGCTGCTGAAACACCGAATTTATCTTCCAGCTCTTTTACGAGCTCGGAAAGATCAAGTACGGTCATATTCGCTATAAACTCAATTACGTCTTCTTTGGTGATATCTGCCATTTTATTTCTTCCTCCAAGTATCTAAAATATCTTAATCAGTATCCGATTATACAGTTAAAGGTCAGGCCGCTTCTTTCTGATCCTTGATGGCCTGGAGAACATTCAACATTCTCTCCGGTACGTTGTTCAACACCCTTACAAAAGAGCCGGCAACGCCGTTCATGGTGGCCAGGAGCTGGCTCAACAGCACCTCTCTCGACGGCAGTGCTGCCAGTGCCTTGATGGCATTTGCATCGAGTAGTTTCCCGTTCAAGACACCGGCTTTAATCTCAAGTTTGTCGTTGTCTTTTGCGAAATCCGTCAGTACCTTGGCCGGAGCGACAGGGTCCTCGTAGCTTAAGGTAACGGCATTGGGGCCCTTGAAATTGTCTTTGATCAGTGCCACATCCGTATCTTCGGATGCACGGACCAGAAGCGTGTTCTTTACGACCTGGTACTCGCACGCTGCTTCACGGAGCTGTCTGCGCAAGGTATTTATGGCTGTAACATCAAGCCCCTTGTAATCGGTGACGATGACAACCTTTGACTTTGCAAACCGCTCTTGCAGATCTTTTGCGATCTTTACTTTTTCGGTAAGTTTCACGTCTTTTCACACCTCCTTTCTTGACCTGTATAACCGGAGGCAGATAATTTTCGATTTCTGAATTGCGATTTTCGAAATATTCTATACGGATCGTTCCGAAAATCATGAAACAAAAATGTTATCTCCCGTCTCTGCAGGCCGGCGGTCGCCGATTAAACACCAAATAGGTGAACCCACGGTCTTTGACAGGTGTAATGGTTATCAGCAAAAAGATAGCTGGTTACATATCAGAAAAAATACAGTGAATCATTCGGATGGATCTTGAGACAGCACTTCACTGTTATTTTAAGAAATCTTTCACCAGGGCCGTGTCGATTTTAATTCCCGGCCCCATGGTCGTCGATACGACAATCGCTTTGATATAGGCGCCCTTGCTTGAAGCCGGCTTCAGACGCATGACGGTCTCAAGAAACGCCGACAAGTTCTGAGTGATTTTTTCCACACCGAAAGAGACTTTCCCCAACGGTGCATGAACAATGCCTGCCTTCTCAACGCGAAAATCGATCTTGCCCGCCTTCAATTCATTGACGGCTTTTGCAATATCGAAGGTCACGGTTCCGGTTTTAGCATTCGGCATCAATCCCCGAGGACCCAAAAGTTTCCCGATTTTTCCCACGGTCCCCATCATGTCCGGGGTCGCCACTGCCTTGTCAAAACCGAACCAGCCGCCTTTGATTTTTTCGATGATATCATCATTGCCCACAAAATCGGCTTTGGCGTCTGAGGCTTCTTTTTCTTTCTCGCCTTTGGCAAAGACCAGCACTTTCACCTCTTTGCCAAGCCCGTTTGGCAATACGACGGTACCACGTACCATCTGATCCGCATGCCTCGGATCGACGCCGAGACGTACGGCAATATCGATGGTCTCATCGAATTTCGCATATGACAACCCGAGGATTTTCTCAACGGCTTCGGTAATTCCGTGCCGCTGCTCCGAGTCGACCTTTTCTCTGACTGCAATAGTTTTTTTTCCCCGCTTCGGCATTTTACACTCACTCCATTTTTCAATTGAATACTGAGCACTGAAGATTGAAGATAACAATCAATTCTCAATTCTCAATTCTCAATTCTCAATTCTTAGACGACTTCGATTCCCATGCTTCTTGCCGTGCCTTTAATAATCATGGAGGCAGCCTCCAGATCATTGGCATTTAAATCCACCATCTTCAGCTTGGCGATCTCCTCCACCTGCTGCAGGGTAACCTTTCCGACACGATCCCGTTTTGGATCACCGGCGCCTTTTGCGATCTTGGCGGCTTTTTTCAACAAAACCGATGCCGGCGGTGTTTTGGTGATAAACGAAAAGGACCTGTCCTGAAACACCGTGATCACCACCGGTATTATCATCCCTTCGTCATTGGCGGTTCTGGCGTTAAATGCCTTACAAAAATCCATAATGTTTACGCCATGCTGGCCCAGTGCAGGCCCGATGGGCGGTGATGGGTTGGCCTTTCCGGCTACAACCTGTAATTTTATTTGTGTCATCACTTTTTTTGCCATTTATTCTTCTCCCAACGTCAATTCTGTGAGGATCCGCTGATCGGGTCGATATGCGAGATACTATGGTTTTTGAACCTGAACAAAATCCAATTCAACGGGTGTTGATCGTCCGAAGATGCTGACGAGAACGCGTATCTTACCCTTTTCATGGTTGACCTCTTCCACCGTACCGTTAAAGTTGGTAAACGGGCCATCGATGACACGAATCTCATCACCATATTCAAAATAATATTTGGGTTTCGGCTTAAGCTTGCCGGCTTCCATCCGGTTTAATATCTGTTCGGCTTCTGCGTCAGAAATAGGTGCAGGCTTTTCACGCCCCCCTAAAAATCCGGTCACCTTTGCGGTATCATTGACAATGTGCCACGTTTCATCATCAAGTTCCAATTTAACCAGAAGGTAGCCGGGATAAAATTTGCGTGAAGAGGTCTTCCGTTTTCCTTTCACGAGTTCGACAATCTGTTCGGTGGGTACAACCACCTCACCGAACTTGTCGGGATGAGGAGAACCGGTGATCCGCTCTTCCAGGGCGGTCTTTACCTTATTTTCAAACCCTGAGTAGACATGGACAATGTACCATTTAAGCGCCACTCTATTTACGCCTCCATATTATTGAAAGACCACTCGGATGATGCCTGACAGCCCGACATCCACCAGCCCGAGAAACAGCGATATGATCATCACCAGGATGATCACCACCAGCGTCGATCCCATGGTCTGTTTTTTTGACGGCCATGTGACCTTCTTTAGTTCGACCTTAACTTCCCGGAGAAATTGAATGGATTTCCCGATAAAGTTGTTATCCGTAATCGATTTTGAAACGACTGACGTTCTTTTTTGTAAGTCCGTCGTTTTTTTGACTGCTTCCTTTTGCGTCGAGACCGCCGAAATTATCTTATTTTGCGCGGTCGCCGTTTGCACCGTCGATCCGGATCGGATGATATCGCTCTGTTTTTTCTTTTTTGATTTATTCGGCGTCTTTTTTTTCTGTAACCGTCCCATTATTCTCCTAAAACAATGAAAGCTCAAAGTTGAGACGTATCAGGGTTTTATCAGCCTCCTATCTCTGAGCTTGTCAAAATATTGGGTGGCAGGCCAGGAGGGATTCGAACCCCCAACACCCGGATTTGGAGTCCGATGCTCTACCGTTAGAGCTACTGGCCTGCATTCACCTTTATATGTAAACGGATCATCAACTTTAAACGGTACCTATTCTTATTTGGTTTCCCGATGCGCTGTATGGGTCCTGCAGAAGCGGCAGTACTTTTTAAACTCCAGCTTATCAGGAGTGGTCCGTTTGTTTTTGGTCGTTGTATAATTTCGCTGCTTGCATTCGTTGCAAGCCAAAGTTACAATCACTCTCACCGAGTTACTCCTTCTGTATTATTCGATGATATCACTGACGACACCGGCACCTACGGTCCGGCCGCCTTCTCGAATTGCGAACCGCAACTCTTTCTCCATCGCTATGGGTGTGATCAGATCCCCGGTGATCGTTATATTATCGCCGGGCATCACCATCTCCACTCCCTCCGGCAACCGCAATATCCCTGTCACATCGGTTGTCCGAAAATAAAACTGCGGCCGATATCCACTAAAAAACGGCGTGTGGCGGCCTCCCTCTTCCTTGCTCAATATGTAAACTTCCGCACCAAACTTGGTGTGCGGTTGAATCGAACCCGGTATCGCGACCACCTGGCCCCGCTCCACTTCCTCCCGCTTCGTTCCCCGCAGCAGCAAACCGACGTTGTCTCCGGCCCGCCCCTCGTCCAGCAGCTTGCGGAACATCTCAACCCCGGTGCACACCGTCTTTAATGTCGGACGGATACCCACGATCTCTACCGCATCGCCTACGTGGATGATCCCACGATCAACACGCCCCGTTACCACCGTACCTCGACCCGATATGCTGAACACATCCTCTATCGGCATCAAAAACGGCTTGTCAATGTCACGCTCCGGCTCCGGTATATACGAATCGATCGCATCCATTAACGCAAATATGCACTTGGCCTCTTCACTGTCCGGATCGTCACTCTCCAACGCCTTTAACGCGCTGCCCTGAACGATCGGCGTGTCGTCTCCGGGAAACTCGTACTTGTCCAGCAGCTCCCGCAGCTCCAGCTCCACCAACTCGATGAGTTCCTCGTCGTCGACCATGTCGCACTTGTTTAAAAATACCACGATCCGCGGAACCCCCACCTGGCGGGCCAGCAAAATATGCTCCCGGGTCTGGGGCATCGGGCCGTCATCAGCCCCCACCACCAGTATCGCCCCGTCCATCTGGGCCGCACCGGTAATCATGTTCTTGATATAGTCGGCATGCCCCGGACAATCCACATGTGCATAATGACGCGTTGTGGTCTCATACTCCACGTGTGCCGTGGCGATGGTTATACCGCGTTCTTTCTCCTCGGGCGCTTTGTCTATCTGATCAAACGGTACGAAATCCGCCATACCGCGCATTCCCATATGCTTGGTAATCGCCGCGGTCAACGTCGTTTTTCCATGATCTATGTGACCAATGGTTCCCACATTCACATGCGGCTTGGTCCGCTCAAACTTCTTCTTCGCCATCTCGTCTTCCTCCCCTGAATTCGGTGATAATTTCGTTAGCTGCGTTTTAAATGCAGGGTATCGGCGCCCGCATCGACCTCATACCTTCGGGTTCTAAATCTGGAGCCCACGACCGGAATCGAACCGGTGAACCTCTTCCTTACCAAGGAAGCGCTCTACCGACTGAGCTACGTGGGCTTTCTGCGATGAACAATACACCGATAGCGATAAACCCTCTGAATCCAAAAAAAGCTTGGAGCGGGAGACGAGGCTCGAACTCGCGACATTCAGCTTGGAAGGCTGAAGCTCTACCAACTGAGCTACTCCCGCTTACCGGATGGCATGTCAACCATCCATCCATTTCCGACCGGCAAAAAAGGCGGCGGCAATAAAAATTCCTTTAAACGCGGTGCGCAGTAAGATTAAGCAGGAAGCCATGTAGTCAGTTTTCGATTTCGCCGATATGCCGAAATCTCCTACATTAAACTTACTTTATAAAGGGTGGTGGTGGGGGGAGGATTTGAACCTCCGAAGGCGTCGCCGACAGATTTACAGTCTGTTCCCTTTGGCCACTCGGGAACCCCACCAGAATCCCAGCTGGAGCCAGCGGAGGGAATCGAACCCCCGACCCACTGATTACAAATCAGTAGCTCTGCCATCTGAGCTACGCTGGCAAGCAGAGCGTTGCTATTTAGTACGCATTCGCTTTATGCTTGTTAAAACTAAACAAAAGAACAACCCTATTTATCGATCTCTTTCACAAAGATCAAGACTTAAATTATATCTTTAACCTCAAAATTTCCTTATTTTATCAAAAATTTGGTTTTTATTTCTATAATTAAGCTTTTATTCTTTAATTTTTAATAAATTTTAAACGATTTCGCTAAAATTCATTTTTCAAGCCGTCGACATATCCTTTCAAAAAAACGTTTTGCCAAAATCACGCCTTACAAAATATCTTTTCTCACCAATACGCGATGCACAAATATGCCGTCTCTATCTTTGGGGGGTCATCATTCCACCAGGCGGTGGTGTGTTGGAACCGGAAAGAATGGTATCGGTTATCGGCTGTTTTTTATTTATTCTCAATATAATAGAACGTGAAAAGATAAAAAACAACGGTTTTTTTTTATAACGGATAAATCCTTGACAAAAAAGGCGCTATTTGTTTAATCGGTTTGAATAATTCCCACATCACAACGTTGTTTCAGACCAGATTGCCAAAGGACGATACTTTGATCAAAATATGCACGAATCCATTTCTTGTGTTCCTGCCTTTTCTTTTTGTCGGATGTATTCAGAATCTTGAAGGGGTCTCAACCTCTAAAGAAGAGTACTATCTTGTCCAGCCGGTAAAGGAATCCGATGACAGCGGTGCGGCTGAAAAAGAGAAAGACACCATTACAGACAAAGAGGCCATAAAGTCTGAAACGAAAAGCCGTGCAGACGGAATCCCCACGGCATCGCTGCCCTCAGAGCAGGAAACCGGGTCGGCAAATCGGCAAAGGCTCGATCCGCCGGGTACAAAACCGTCCCGCATAAAGGAGACGACGATACCTCCTGCCTTGACTCCTGCAGGAAAGAACGCTGAAACCAAGGGCCCTTTATCATCTCAGAAGATCCAGCTCACCTTGGACGAAGCACTCGATTTTTGCCAGGCCGCACAGGATTTTTGGCAAAAGGGTGAACTTGAAAACGCCATTGAAGCCTTGGATCAAGCCTACCTGTTGATCCTGAATATCGATGAAGAGGATACCGATCCCGGACTTCTTCAGCAGAAAGAAGACCTTCGGTTTACGATCTCAAAGCGCATTCTTGAAATCTATGCTTCCCGGAATATCGTCGTAAACGGCGCGCACAATGAAATACCGATCATTCTTAATCATCATACCATGGCCGAGGTGAAACTCTTTACCACCGGCAGAGAGAAGGAATTTTTCCGTGCCTCCTATCGACGTTCCGGGAGATACCGGCCGGAGATTCTGGTGGCATTGAGGGAGGCGGGGCTTCCTGCCGAACTGTCATGGCTTCCGCTGATTGAGAGCGGCTTTAAGGTCAATGCCCTGTCACGGGCGCGCGCCTTGGGGCTTTGGCAATTTATCCCCTCCACCGGTTATAAATTCGGATTGAAGCGCAATTATTATGTCGATGAACGGCTGGATCCCACAAAAGCGACCCGGGCGGCCATTGCCTATTTAAAGGAACTCCATTCCATGTTCGGGGATTGGACCACCGTTCTTGCCGGATACAATTGCGGGGAAGGAAGAGTGCTGAGGGTCATTCGAAACCAGAAGGTAAACTATCTGGATGATTTCTGGGATCTTTACAAAAGACTTCCCCGGGAGACCGCCCGATACGTGCCCCGGTTTTTGGCAACCCTGCACATCCTCCAAAACCCGGAAAAATACGGGCTCAATAATGTCGAATTAGACGCCCCCATCCCGTATGAAACGGTCACGATTTCACGGTCGATCCACTTACGGGACATTTCCAGGCAGATCGGAGTCTCGGAAAAAACCATGAAGCGTCTGAACCCGGAACTCCGCTACAACATCCTTCCCCAGGAAACCTACTCGCTGCGGGTACCCAACGGGAAAAAAAGCATTCTGCTGGCAAAACTGGACAATATCCCGGTCGCATCAAAACCCCGGCAAGCCTATGGGCGACACCGGGTTCGACGCGGAGAAACCCTTTCGACCATATCAAAAAAATACAGGGTCAGCGTCAATGCGATTATGCGGGCAAACAACCTCCACCGGAAAAATTTCATCGTGGCCGGTCAATCTTTGAAAATTCCACAGAAAGGTGCGGTTGTTTACAAGACCCAAAAATATAAAAAACCGACCCGGGCATTCGCCTCTAAACATGTGGTTCGAAGCGGCGATTCACTCTGGAACATCGCCAGAAAATACGGCGCCACCGTAAAACAGATACAGAAAGAAAACCGGCTGCGAAACAACCGCCTTCAAATCGGACAGGTCTTGAAAATCCCGGGCCCGGCTGTCCAAACCGCTGCCGGCGAAGGTTTAAAAACATATCAAGTCAGGCGCGGAGACAGCCCTTTTCGCATCGCCCAAAGGCACAATATGGGTTTAGAGCGGTTTCTGCGGATCAACCGGCTCACCCCGAGAAGCAAAATCTATCCGGGACAACTCCTGATGATCGAATAGCGACAATGCCCCCGTAGCTCAGTGGATAGAGCACAGGATTCCTAATCAAAAATAGGCTTATTTTATAAAGCCAATGATTTCAGACATTAAACTGATCTCATTGGCTTTCTTATTTGTAATTTATGTTGGGAAATGTTAGTGAAAATTTGGAAAAATGAGGTACTTCGGGCACAGAACAGGCACATTTTTTATAACTTTTTATAATTCTTGACAAAATGCCGATAATCAATATAATCGTCATAGAAAATTCGGAAAACTACCCCTGCGGTTTCGACCCAGGGCGCGGGGCTGCTTCGGCGGCCCCTGCTTTTTTAGGATCCGGTAAATGCGAACAATCATATATGTGGATGGATTCAATTTTTATTACGGAGCCGTCAAAAACACACCCCATAAATGGTTAAATTTCAAAAAACTGTTTGAACAACTTCTTGATCCATCTCACCAGATCCTTTCGATAAAATATTTTACCGCACTTGTGACCGGAAAAATAGATCCCGATCAACCGATTCGTCAGAAAACTTTTTTAAGAGCCCTCCAAACTTATATTCCCGAAATCGAGATATTTTACGGTGAATTTTTGAGTCATAATGTATTCAAACCCCTGGCATATCCGATAAATAAAAATCTGTTCGGAAAGAACCTAAGATTCGTAAATGTTGTTAAAACTGAAGAAAAGGGTTCGGATGTAAACCTTGCAATCCATCTTTTAAATGATGCTTGGTTGGATCAATACGACTGTGCTGTTATTGTCTCAAATGATAGTGATCTTGCCGAATCATTGAAATTGGTTAGAGTTCATCATAACAAGAAAATTGGACTTATCACACCAGGAAACAGACACCCTTCAAAAGAATTGATGCAGTATGCCGACTTCGTAAAACGTGTCAGAAAAGGTATTCTGGCCGCTTCACAACTACCAGACCCCATTCCAGGTACCAAAATCAAAAAACCGTCTATATGGTAAAATCAACAAGACAAATTGGATAGCCAATCCCTTGCGCCTCTCTAAGCCCCCGATTATCAAGTCTTTCAAAAGATATGTGCCCACATTCAACGAGTTAACCCACTGGAATTCCTTACTATTTCTTGACTCTGAATTGTGCCTCTGATATTATTTGCCCCAATCTATTTTGACAGAGTGCGGTTTGACGAACTGGCAGAGGATTTTTTAACCGATTACCGAATTAACAATAAAAAATCACTTGCTCGGGCCAAAAGGAGCGTCACCCACTTAAAAAAACAATTCGAAGGCATGAGGGTTCCAGACATAACATCCTCTGAGATCCGGAAATACATCTCGAACCGGATGAAGTGGAAATGCTTATCATGCTGGGAAAGGTTCATATTTAAAGATGATGAACAATGCCCGGAATGCAGCACTGATGATCTCAAGAGCGGTGCTGCGAATGCAACGATCAACCGTGAGATGTCGGCTTTGAAACGTATGCTGAACCTTGGAGTGCAGCAAACTCCCCCTAAGGTGGATCGCGTTCCTTTTATCCCAACGCTGCGTGAAAACAATGCTCGAAAAGTGTTTTTTGAACATGGCGACTTTATCAAGCTGAGAAAAGCCTTGCCCGATCACCTCAAAGGGATTGCATCTTTCGGATATAAAAAAGGCTGGCGAATTTCAGAAGTAACAAAGCTCACGTGGAGACAGATCGATCTTGAAAACGGTATTGTCAGGCTTGAAGTGGGGGAAACCAAAAACGATGAAGCCCGGACCGTTTACCTTGATGATGAGCTTAAATCGGTCTTTCAGGATCTCAGAGATAACCGTCTGAAAAATGGCCCTGCCCTACCCTATGATTTTCCTTAATGAGCAGGAAACGGACAGGGCTAAGCGGTTTGATAAGGCATGGAAGAAAGCTTGCAAAGGCGCCAAAATTGGAGTAAAGCTTTTTCATGATTTTCGTAGGACTGCCGTAAGGAACATGGTCCGTTCCGGGATCCCCGAAAGGGTTGCAATGATGATTTCCGGCCATAAGACAAGATCCGTTTTTGATCGATACAACATTGTCAGCGACGTGGATCTGAGGCTTGCGGCAAAGAGGCAGGAAACATATTTGAGATCCCAAATGGGCACAATCCACGAATTTCAGCCTAAAATGGCATCCGGAAACACAACATACTGATTTCACCTCATTTAGCCCCCGTAGCTCAGTGGATAGAGCACAGGATTCCTAATTCCACTTAAGGGGATTTTGCAAGTTTCTGTTTTTCTTGCAAGATCCCTTTTTTATTGTATTTTTCCGTATTTTTCAAATATCACTGAACGTACATAAAGTATGTAAAAAACCATTTTTCACCTATGAAGTCCCAACAAAAGTCCCAACACCCCCCTGCCCCTTTCCTGACAGTTTAATTCTTAAATACCTTTATAATAATCAGCCACGAGCAAGTGTTGCTTAAATTTCGTTTTCCAACATCTTGTGGCTTATCATATCGGCGATGACGACTCCGGAGTGCGGACCCGGCTCGGAGGCGACGATACCGTATTTTTTCAACCTTCTTTATAAATTCTCTTGTTTTGAGAGGCTTCTCAGATACTGCAGTGCGTTTCGGTGAGACTGGTTCTTGCGATTATCCAGGGCGGAACGAATGTTTTCAGTGAACTCTTTTTCTTGAACTTGGAGCACAGTTTCAGACGCTTTTCCTTGATTTGGGCTTTACACTCATAGAGCTCTTTCCATATTTCCTGCGGTACTGGGTGGAAGAGATTATCAAGATTGTCGTTGCTGAATGCATAGTCGACCTGGGCCAGGATCAGGTCTTCAAGATTTTTGCTTACGGTCATCATGCAGGTGCCGGTGGCCACGATGTCCAGTTCCGGACAGTGTCCGACCCACAGCCCATCTTTCTCTTTAACCATACAATTGACAACCATGCTGTAGCATTCCTCGGCAAAAGTGTTCGTGTAACCAAGCCTCTTCTTGATCTCTTCTCGGGCAGTGAGCAGCCATCTCAACACCGCGGCCAGCAGCTATGAGCCAGGTGGAACGGGATAATTTGTTTGAAAGTAAAGTTATTCGGGAATTTTTTTATAAACATCAAGAGCCTGATTACATAATAGGCCAGCCAATCTTTGATCGGGGCACGGCGTGTCAGTAGATGGGGGATCGATTCTTTCTCATCGGTATCGAGCACGGTTTCAATATAGCTTATAACCATGTCGTACAGCTTTTCTCTCAGTTCATCGGATGAGCCGGCCTCTGCAGCAAGGTTTAATTCCAGACAAACCCCATACCACCGATTATTAAAGGTCCGGTGACCATAACAATTCAGCACTAATTTATGTGGGCTGATTTCAGCCATGGATACCCCTATTGACACTCTGCAAGATATTCGAAATATTTTTTCCGTGTCATTTTGGCGGTGCGCAGATTCGCCTGGATAATATCCAGTTGTACTTCTTTGTATTCGGGAATAATGATCGGCCGGAGACAGCCGTCCTTTGAATAGACCCGATGGCTCCCGTTTTTTCGTTCGAATCGGAAGCCATCCTTTTTAAAAACACACTCAAGAACTTTCCAGCTAACCGGTGTTATGCGTGGCAATAGTCGGCACTCTTGAATTTGGCGAGTAATGGGATTGGGATGTTGAGATACTCTTCGTCTTTATCAAGTTTTCTTTTGGGGATGCGTGCTTCCTTGGCCGGTTTGAACCCACATTGTTTCAGAACTGCTTCTAAGGTTCCGCGCTCCAGGCATGAAATTAAAAAAGCGTTCAGCGCCTCGGCAAGATTCTTTTTGGCTTTTTCCTCTGTTTTTCCCTGAGAAAAAACATCCAGAGCCGGGCATGATGCAATATACCATTTATCTTTACGGTCCAGCCGCACCGGCAGTTGGATACGCAATTCAACTGTCTCGGTTTTTTCCTTAATGGCCGCCATCCCCCTACTCCTCTCCTGACAAATTAACCCTTAATGCCTGTATTATATATCGGTTACGAGAAAATGCAACTTAAGTTTCGTATGTCACGGTTGATGCGAGGTGTCAAACGGTTTCGGAACCGGTTATTTCAGGGACGCTTTTATTTCAGGCACCTGGTCACCTTGATCATGATTATATGGTGCGGTTTATAACAAATAGAAAAAGACTTAGAAAAATTTATTGACACAACGATTTTTTAATGATAAACAATCGTTACTTATTTATCGGAGGCTTTTACAATGAAACGTCAAGAGGGTTATATCCGGAAAGAGGTAGTTGGCATATTCGAACGATCTGGTATTCAAATGAGAGCTTCAACTGTTCAGCATTATACGGATCGTGGGGTTGTCACACCGGAGATATCAAACCCGGGCGGTAAAGGCACAAATAGAGTTTACAGCAAAAAGAATGTGCTTGAGCTATCAATAGCGCGCGAGTTGATAAAACGAGGACTGGGACTGGATACAGTAGTTAAGGCCTTCGAAATAGTGAGGGAGAGATTCAAAATAGCGGATGGGCGACTTGTGGATTTTTTTGATCCAGGCGGACCTTACATGACCGCTGCGGTTGTTTATCTCTACGTCTATGATCATGATGATTCAAGTCGATTTAGAGTTGGTGCCGGGTGGTATCTGGATCTGGACAAAAAAATGCCTGATGGTTTCCCGGAAAATGCAATGCCCCAGAGTCTCAAAAAGAGATACCAGCCAGAGTTGGATATGCGTGGACATAGCTCCGCGATTGTTCTGAACGTATCTGAGCTTTGGACACAAATAGAGTCAGAAGTGTAAATTTTTTTGCCCATTATAAACAAGTAACACTTACTTATTACTATACTGGAGCAAGGTATGATGCAAACACAGAATTTATTTGAACCCGATTATCGGTTTGCACTCCGGGCACGAATTCATGCCGTTGGGTTCAGAACTCTTTCCCAATTCGCGGATAAAGCTGGAGTTCATGTCAGTATCGTTTCGAAGATCGCAACTGGCCGTGAGCTTCCGACAAAACGGGTCGCCGGACTTATCGCAGACGGCCTGGGAATCAGCATCGAGGATCTAAAAGAACTCCTTTGATGGACGTGCCGAAAAAATACCTATCATGCCCTGAGTGCGGCGCACTTATAGGGAGATCCCCAGGAGCCGTACGGAATTTGGTGCTTCGGCGGTCAATTCCATTTCGGAAACCAGGCGGACGACTGGTGTTCATACGCTCCGAAATAGAACGTTGGATTGAATCGGCACCAGGTTTGACTTTGAATGATTGTGAACGAGATGATTGAGTTTCAGAAAAAGTCTCAGCCTATGGCCCCAGGCGGAACCTGTGCGGAACAACGAAAACCCTTCGAATCCTTTCTCAAGCCTTTTGTTCCTGTCTTTTTAACAGCCAGTATTGATCTTAATGTACCCCCCGGACCCCCGCTAAACTTTGTTCCTATCCAAGGTCGTGAATCGAACGTTCACGTAAAAAACATTGCGGGTCCTTCCCAGACCAATGCCGCATACGGTTTCAAGAGGCGCGATCTGTCCGTGCGAATAATATTTTTTTTTCAGTGGAAAAATGGAAACGGGTGGCCTTGCTTGAAGTTAGGGGATGGAGGTGCCTATGGATAATTATTCTGTGATTCCCTCTTTAGAAAGCCTGCTCTCAGAAAGTGCGTGCCGGCGGTTCGCTTTTGGTTTGGTTTGCCCGGGCGGGCCTCGGTGTCCGAGGTGCTCAACAATTCTGGATCCGCGCCGGCATGAGAGGTTTTATGGAAACCAGGTTTCCTTTTGCAGCCACTGTCTAAGGAAATTCGTTCCCCTGGGTGGTACGGTGTTTTCATCCTGTAAAATCTCTTTCCGAGTGATCGTCCTGATGCTGTATCTCTTTGATCTTGGTTATAGAAACGCCCGGATCATTGAAATGACAGACCTTTCGAAAGATTCTGTCCAAAAATGGCGTAGAAAATGGCTAAGCCTTAAACAGACTGAGATGGTGGATTGTGGATAAAAATGAAAATAGCAGCTCTATCCGTGAGCAGGTAGAGGCCCGGATCCGGGAGGAAGCCGAGAAGATTGGAAGCGGCGAGAGTCCGGATGTCGAGATCACCTCTAAATTTATACAGGATTGTTTGTGGTCCAGGGAACTGGGCGACGGTGTTCTTTTTTCGGTGCTTCACAATGGGAAATATATTTTCAATAAATCCGCTGGGGAGTGGCTAAAGTGGGACTCTCATCACTGGGATCGAGACATTAGGGAGCGGGCACTGGCACACGTCGAGGATGTGTCCGATCGATACCTGCAGGAGGCTTATGAACTGGTGGGTAAGATCGGAGAGGCCTCCAAATCCGAAAATAAGGACCTGATGAAAAAGCTGCAGAAGACCCAGGATAAGCTGTATTCGCGGGTTTCGCATCTTCGCACTGAGAGAGGTCGAAATGCCTGTATTAAATTTGCCCGCACCAATAAAGAATATGCACTCGATATAAGAGGTGATGAGCTTGATCAAAGCCCTTGGCTGCTTGCCTGTAAAAACGGGGTGGTAGATCTACGCACCGGCATACTACGAGACGGTCGTCCGGAGGATTGTCTCCTGAAGGCGTGCCCGTTTGATTTTACCGGCATCGACACGCCGGCGCCGGAATGGGAAATGGCACTTTTAGAGATCTTCGACAAGGATCGGGACCTTATCCAATATCTTCAACGGCTGCTCGGATATGCCATCACCGGCTTGACCAAAGAGCATATCCTTCCGATTTTCTGGGGCCGCGGCAGAAACGGCAAGGGTACAATCGTTGAAACGATTTCCTATGTTATGGGAGATCTGGCCGGCCCGATCCCCACCGAAATGCTCCTTGACCAGGGGCGCAATAAAAATTCATCCGGGCCCACTCCAGAAATAATGGCGCTGCGGGGTTTCCGGATTGCTTTTGCAAGCGAGGCGGATGAGGGCCGTCGTTTTTCGCCATCGCGAGTGAAATGGCTATCTGGCGGAGACACCCTGGTCGGCCGCAGTCCTCATGATAAATACCCGATCAGCTTTGAGCCGACACATACCTTGATCATGCTCACAAACGATAAGCCCCAGGCCCCGGCCCAGGATTTTGCATTCTGGGAGCGTGTTCACCTGATTCCGTTCAAACTCTCATTTGTGGCCCGGGAGCCAGTTGGTGAATTTGAGCGCAAAGCGGATAAGGACTTGAAAGACAAGCTCCGGGAAAATTCGTCCGGGATCCTGGCATGGCTGGTGCGCGGGTGTATCGCCTGGCAGGAAAAGGGGCTTGAGAAGCCGGCGGCAGTCCGGGAAGCCACAGAGCAGTATCGTAAAGACGAGGATATCCTTGGCGCTTTCCTGGATGATAATTGTGCCATCGATCCACTTTCCGAGGCGAAATCATCGGAGCTCTATGAAGTTTTTTCCAGCTGGTATGAAGAAAACGTCGGTAAACGGGTGCCTTCTCAGCGGAAGTTCGGTCTCCTGATGGGGAAAAAGTTTGAACGATCCGGGAGGATCCGGGTCTATCATGGTTTAAAACTTCTGCCTGAAAATTTGCGAGGATAGCGAGCTTGCAGCCAGCCAGCCCTATAATACTTTTTTTTCTATTTATACTACTTTTCATTTATTTTTTTTATATAGGAGATATGGTTGTAAGGTTGAATAAAGAAAATACCGCAAATGATGAAACCCTTTGATATAAAAATGAAAGTTAGGCATTTTGCCGAAAATCACAAAAACTGTTCCAGAGTTAAGGTCGCACTGCGATCGCATGGATCTTTAAAATGAGCGGAATTTTTCAAACAAAAGCGGATCTTCTGGCTTACCTGAAAAACCGCCGCTGCCAGTATTGTATGAACTGGCAGCCGACCAGGTGGTCTCCCGTGAGAGCAGTATGGGGATCCTGTAAACAGAATTCTTACCTGTCCAAATGGACGCATGGCTGTGATGACTTCAATTCGATCCGGCTGGCCAGGCGCCACTTGCGGATGGTGATCTCAAACGACCGACCGGAACCCGGCCGAGCAGATTCGGAAAATCGGATCCACTTGAAGGTTATTGTCGGCCGGCGTTAATTCCGTCGGCCTTTCGACCTTGCGTTTCTTGGATTGAAACAGCAGGGGGGCAGGTTTTAGCCATGACCATTTGTCAACTGGAGGAATGATGTCAGAATCTGAGTTTGATTTCAGCACACCGGAGGGTGGTGAGGCCGCTTTTACCAGATTGAAAGAAATTGCGCAGGGCCTTTTCCTCAACATAAATCTTATGGACATCAGGATAAAGCGCCTTGAGGCCTTCATTGAAAAACAGATACTGATCCAGAAAGGTGTTCACGATAATAATGAAAAAAATTTAAAGATTCATTGAGGGGAGTATAGATATGGCCGGTAAAGCACAACTGAAACTCGATTTGATCGTAGACGACAAGGGATCCGTTGTCGTTAAAGGTTTTTCGGATAAGACCTCCCGGTACCTTTCGGACGGCGCCAAATCGGTGGAGTCGTTTACCTCAAAGCTCATGTCCATGCACGGGGTGCTCCTCACCTTAGCCGGCGGCTACGGTCTTGCCCAGATCGCCGGAGAGGCCCTGGATGTAGCGGCCAGTTTTGAGCAGATGGAGATAAAGCTCGATGCGCTCACAAAGGGCCGGGGCACAGAGACCCTTGATAAAATAAACAAGTGGGCGCTCGATATGCCCGTAAACACCCGAAAGGCCGTCGACACCTTTACCATGATGCAGGCCATGGGCCTGGATCCCACTATCGCAAAAATGCAGACCCTGGTCGATGTGTCGTCTATCTTCGGTGAAGAGACCATGCCCCGGGTGGCCCGGGCCCTGGGCCAGATGGCGACCCTGGGAAAGTTATCCGCCGAAGAACTCAACCAGATGTCTGAGGCCGGCATAAACGCCCGGAAATATCTGACCGAGGCCTTCGGTATGACCGTCGAAGAGCTCCAGAAATCCCAGCACTCCATAGAAGAGATCATCGATGCCATCTGGAAGGGCCTCGATGCCGACTACTCCGGGGCTGCCAAGGCGGCCATGGACTCCTGGGCCGGGCTGACCGCAACGTTTAAGTCCTACATGGAGGAGATGGCCCGGGTGCTCATGGACGCCGGGGTTTTCGAAGCCCTGAAAGAGGGTATGGGCGAGATAAACGATGAGCTCAAGGAGTGGATCGAAAATAATAAAGAGCTTCTTGCGCAGGATGTTGGGGCCTTTGCTGGTGATGTTGCGACGGTCTTTGGCGCTCTCGCAAAAACAATTCAATTCTCCCTTAGTACGATGCAGGCTTTTTTACGGCAATGGAATGATTTTGTTCATTCTATGAAATTAGGTGAAGTCGTCGGCGATATGCTTCGAGCGGTAGACGATCTATCGGTCGCAATGAGAATCGGCAATTTCAAAGCCATCCAGGAAGAGTGGGAGGCGATCAACAAGGAGGCCGAAAAATATTACAAAGAGGTCACAAAAGCCACCGGGGCAGTAAAGAAACTGGCCGGTGCAATGAAAGAAGACGGCAGCGCCTATGAGCCCTTTGCCGCTGTCGGGACCCAGATCGAAAAGTCCACAAAAAAGGCAAAGGCGTTCAAAGGAGAGTTCGCCCAGATCCTCGACATGATCAAAGAGGCCGACGCCCTGGCCAAAAACGCCCGCCCACCCGAAGAATACATCGATTTCTGGCGCCGCCAGGCAGCCGAGATCGATGCCGTCATCGACCGGACCCAGGATCTTGGGGATGCGGCTTTTGACATGGAAGATGTCTGGAAAGCCGCTTTTGAGAGCATGGGCAGTGTTGTCGACGATCTTCTGGTGGGACTTATCACCGGGACAAATGACTTTAAAGACCTTTTTATCGGGGTAGTCTCCGAGGTTGCCGCCTTTGCGGGCACGGCAGCCGGGTTGGCGGTTACTGGTGGAAATCCCATCGGCGGCTTTATCGGCGGCACCCTGGGCAAGCTCTTCGGGGCGGGCATCGATGCCATCTTTGGAGGTGAAGCCACAAAATACGAGGAGACCACCGGGGCCAAGGTGGGCTGGACCGGCACCGGATTTGACGTGGCTTCTGGTTTTTCAGCCTCAAACGAATACGGCGGCGGCCTGGCCTCCAGCCTGAACCAATACATAAACACCACATTAAAAGACATAAACGACCAGATCGCAGCCGCCCTTGAATATGCCACCCCCGAGCAGGCGGCCCAGATCGCGGCCGCAACCGGCGGAATCGATCTGGGTGCCCTCTACAACTCCGGGTTTTACGGGTTCTCCATCTCAGAGCAGAGCAAGGACCGGGGAGCGGACCTCGATCAGATCATCAACCATATCCAGGGGCAGATCGATGCGGCCACAGGCGGCCTGATGGACCTGGCCGGCTCCATCGAAACCGCCGGAGAGGCCGCAGGGGATGCAGCAGACGTCATAGAGTCCGAATTTGTCGATCTATCCCGCACCATCGGGCGTGCCGCAGTTGAATCCGTGCGGGGCTATGACCGGATGATCTCGGATATCGAGCGCCAGGCAGCCGCCGACATATCCCCCTGGTCATCTCTTAGGGGCGGGGTCTCATCCTATGCCATGAGTGCGGGCCGCGGCGGATGGGGTGCCGCCGATTACGCCCAGCGCCTGGGGGAACTGACCCGGGCCGATGAACAGAGCCTCACCGTGCTCCAGGAGCAGTTCGATGTTTTAAAGCAGATCGAGCAGCTCACCCAGCAGGAAGTACAGCAAAACGAAGTATTGATCGCATCCCTCGGAGACACCATCCTGCGGGTGACCGGAGGAGATCTTGCGGCCGTACAGAGCGCTGGCTTTTACGGCTCCCGATACAGCTCCCTTTTATCTTCCGCCCGGGGCGGTGACCAGGACTCGGCCACCGCATTAAACGCCTTTGTCTCCGAGTATCTCGATTTTATGGGATCCTACGGCGGAAATTACAAAGACCTCACCGCCCAGGTGGTCCAGGATCTTACCGGAGTAAAGGAGTTTTTTGAAACCGGCAACGATCTCGCCACAAACGAGATGCTGCTCCAGACATCCATGAGCACAAACGACCTGCTTTCTGCCTTGCTCCATAAATCTGATGAAACCATCGCGGCCATCCGCGCCGATGCAGCAGCGGCCACGGCAGCCGCCGGCGCTGCAAAGGATGCCGAGATCGCGGCCGCCATCGGGACCCTTAAATCCTCCCTGGTGGCCCAGGGGGTCAACCCGACGGACTTTGCCCCCTATGCCGACCAGATGGCCCAGCAGTATCTTGCGGCAAACCCGGATGTAAACCAGTTCTGGTACGATCACCCCGGCGCCGGTGGGGCTTCGAATGTAACCGACTGGGCAAAGGTGCATTATTCCCAGCACGGCCAGGGAGAGGGGCGCAACTTCTATTCCCAGAATTTTGAAACCTGGGCTCGGGGGTACCTGGGGCTGGCATCCGGAGGGTCGTTTCCGGGCGGGTCGGTCCGGGTTGTCGGCGAAGCCGGACCGGAGCTTGCCTATTTTAAGAAGCCGGGCACTGTAATTTCAAACCAGGATGTGCTGGCCGCATTGAGCCAGGGCGGCGGGGGCAAGGAGATCGTAGTCCACACTCATGTTCACCTTAGTGAGCGGGAAATTGGGCGTTCGGTGGCGAAACAAATGCATACTAACCGTGATCTTATAACCTCGGTTCAGGCAATTGCGAGGTAGGAGGTCCTGCAATGGATGATAGTGGAAGTTTGGAAAATATTAACAACACTATATTGAATGCCGTTATTCAGATCAATGTTTCACTTATCAGTCTGCTCTGTTTGAAGCTGCCGGAAATGCGGCAACCACTTCTGGATTTATTAAGATCCCCTCCTCCAAGTCAACAGAAAAACGACATTTATTATCTGCAAATAATAAAGATATTTCGAGACGCAGTTGAATATTTTGAGGAATCAGACCAGGCTCCAGGGCCGGAATGGTTTCGGGGCTTATTATCGGGCGGGAAAGATTGACACCCTTTTGTGTGTATCCGTTCAAGAAATATCCGCCATTTCCCTTATCTTGCGTGATCTCCTTTCCCTTTATATACTTTTATATCCGTTTGACATTAGGGACAAGGAGGCAATCTCATGGACGAATCAACGGTACAGATAAAACTTATTCGAAAGGCGGTGATGGATCTAAGACAAACGTTTCTGAATGAGATCAACGGCATCCTGTCGCGCCTGGATCGCCTGGATCCATCGCCGGAAAACAGTGCCACCTCAGGCCCGAGACCTGCAGCTTATTACACGGAACAAAGCCGGCTCCGAAAGGCCCGGGAAACGGGCAAAAACTGAAAGCGGTGAAATGGACGAAAACACTCAGCAAATAAAGCTCATCAGGCGGGTCGGGGGCTTTTTGGGTAAGTTTTTCGGCGCCGGCATCGATGCCATCTTCGGCGGCGAACCCACAAAATACGAAGAAACCACCGGGGCCAAAGTGGGCTGGTCCGGCACCGGCTTTGACCTGGCGTCTTCTTTTTCCGCCTCAAACGAGCACGGCGGGATCCTGGCCTCTATATGCATTAAATAATTGGGATAAGGGGGGGTCTATATGGCTGCGAGAAGATACGATCACATAAGAACACTTGTCCATGAAATTGAACAGCTGGTGACAAAGCTCAAACTGTACAATGCTGAGGCCTATGGTCTTCAAAGCATCCAGGAGGGCATTGAATCGATAAAGGATGGGGTTGCGTGTTTAGGAGCGGATCCGGAGATTGATGAAACGCTTGCGACATTAAATACCCTGCTTTCCGCTTTACAGGATCTAAATCCTTGGAGGGAATACAGTAAAAATAAAAACCTTAGACCCAGGTCAAAAGAATACTACAAGAAGCGGGACAGAATGCTCGAAAAGAGGAGGAAAGGCAGCTAAAAACAAGATCGACTCTGATGGCCGCAGCCATTTAATGATTGGGACCCCTATGGGTAATGGTGGGATCTCCCGAAATTTAGCAGCTGGATTGATGCATGAAAGGAATATGTTGACTTTTGAAACTGTTTTGATATGAATTTTAACATTCTAAAACTATGTACGGGAGAGCCTCCGTTATGGCTATTTTTGTTGGGATTCATTTAAATAATCTGGGCATGGAAGAGGGTACCGGTAACGGCCCTGGGGCTTTATATAGGCCTTAGAACTTCCATGCCCTTTTTGTTTTATGGAGGATCGAATTATGACTAAGAAATCGAAAGAAGAAATCATCCGCCCCTACATTCCGTATTCTGTTGATCTCATCAAAAGGACACATTCCGATGGAAGCCTTACATATAGACATCCTGTGGGGGGAGAGGTCGAAACGAGGGAGGCAAGCCTAGACGAAATTTTCAATGAGTTATTGGGAAGGATAGAAGTGTTGGTGGGCTATTTGCTCGACACAGACGAAGGGGCTGACTTCGGTGTTATTTTTGATGTTATAAAGAGGGACACAGAACAACAGCTTGACGAAGCCCTTAATGAGGTTGAAAAAAGCATAGGTAGCATAGTTTGTGATGTTATTTCATATTCCGAAAACACTTATCGCCATGGTCGGGTTGTAGGTGCCCGGATAAAGCCCGTCGAAGGTGTCAAGGAGGTGCCTTCATGACTGATAAAACCAGCGATGCAGCATGGGCGGTGAAAGAGGCAAAAGAGGGTGAAGCATTGGCATGTGATATTTCCTATCAGCTGTATGCCATTGCGAGTTTGACCGATCGGCACTGTGATGATGAAAACGAGGATACGTTTAAAGGACTTGGGCGGCTTCTTATTAAAATCCACGATCAAGCTGAGGGACTTATCGAGCATTTTACGGGTCTGGGAAATTTCGCGCGGGGTATGAACCGGGAAGGAGGTGCCGAATGAGTGAAGCCTATCAAATGACCCAAAGTGAGGTGGGTGATTGTAAAGATTTTTGCTTTCGGATTCATGGGTTGACCCATATTTTGATGGAGAGCAGTACTGAGGTAGAATTGGGCCGTGAGAATGGTATTTCAAACCCATTCACCTGCATGGGCGAGGTTCTCCTGGAAGCTGCGGAAGGCATCCTGAAAATTATCGATAAAATGGAGGCGAATCATGATCGATAAAACTGGTAACGAGTATAAGGATTTCTCGCTTGAGATTCCAACCATTATTGGTAAACTTCAATTGATGTTTTTAGAAAGGGTGTTTCTTGACGCTTCTAATAATGCTGAAGGCGGGGGGAATCCCGGGAATGAATATTTCACTGGGGCATGGTCTATTTTAGGTGATATTGTGGGTGATTTGAAAATAATCAACGAAGCCTTTTATCCAGGTAATGATTAACCAGACAAGCCCCGGTTCCCGGAGTTCCTTCCCAGCCAGGTGGATACGAAGGGTTATGGCTTGGATTTCAAAACGGCCGGCGGATCCGGACCCGGGTAACAGACTCCATCGATGTGTCATGGCCATGGCTTTCCATTCCGGAATGATCGATCTCCTGAGAAGCCGTGTGCCGGTCGAGTGTGTTCAAAGACAAGCTGTCTATCCGATCGCGCCGGCGCGGAATGGTTTTGTAAAAGTGGAGGGAAATTTTCAATCTTGCAATATTCTGTCTTTTTTACTCCCTCCACCAGTGTTTAATATAAAACCACTGTAAGCCCTTTAATATCAAGGGCTCGATTTATGTCCGATAACATGTATTATGTTAACTTATATGATTTTACGGAGATATTTGTAATGTTTACGGTTAGTTATAATTTTTCCATCCATTTTTCCGATCATTAACATTTTTAACCGGTGGAGCTATAACCCCAAATTAGCACTATTCTGAGTGCTAAAGTGGAGTAAGAAAATGCAATAATATCAGGTAAATATCTGGGAGTAGTCATGGAATCAATCGGCAGCTGGCGTAAACTACCTAAGAAAAAATCAGTTTATCGAAATGAAAAACCGGATCGACTCATCCGGGAGATCAAGAGGAGTTTGGATCACGGCGCCGAAATGGGGGCGCTTGTTCGTCTGCTGATGCCGTGGCTCAACATCCAGGTGAGGCATGGGCGGACCCTTGATGAAATTGCAGACGGTTTAAATGCACTTGAAATTCCGACCACTTCCGGGATCGGTCAATGGCGCGCCGGAACTATTGATTATCTGATCGGCATGCACGGCAAAGGCCGAATACCAGGAGATCGTTTCCAAAAATAGGTGGGTATTCGGCCGCACCGGCGGGGTTGCAGCGCCAAATGGCGAAAGGTAGAACACATTGAAGCAAAACGACTTCCTGAGTGGCTGCATATCGTGCGATCGGATCCTAAACCGTGCTGAGGCCTGGGCTTCCATCCGTGCTTTCCCCCCGGCAGGTAGCCGACACCGAAAGTCGTGAACCCTGCCCCGCTATCCTGGAAAATTGAAAAGAAAGGAGGAACTTAAATGTATAAACGCGGAGATAGTTGGTATTCCGATTTCTGGTACAAGGGTGAACGATACGTTGAGAGTCATGGACCTGTATCAAAAACGGTTGCCAAAGAAAAAGATCGAAAATTCCGGACCGATGCTGCATCCGGTGCTTACAAGAAAAAGCAGCAGGATCCGCATTTCGACAAAACCCTTGATGATCATCTGAAACATGTGAAATCCGTAAACACAAAAAGCACCTGGCAGCGATACCGTCAAAGTGCCGTCTTTTTGAAAGAACATTACGGATCGAAAAGAATAAGCGCGATCGAGGGAAACGAGATCCTTCTCCGGAAGTTTATCAAAAAACGAAAGGATCAGATCAAAGAGAGGCAGCTTGAACAGGGGCGGTCAAAATCGGAACTGTCATTTACTTCAATAAACCGGGATCTTGCTTTGTTGAGGTCGATGATCAATGTTCTTATCAAGGCTGGAAAAGCTCGAATCAACCCGGTATCGCTGGTTACGATGTTCGAAGAGAACGAAAAAGAACGGATCTTAACCGCCTATGAAGAAACCCGGATAATTGCGGAAATCGAAAAAGCGGATATCCGATATCAGCATCTAAAAGATATTATGACCATTGCCTTAAATACCGGAATGCGGGAAAATGAAATCCTTGGCATGAAAAAAAGCTGGATCGATCTGAAAGAGGGAATAATCAAGGTTCCCAGGCAAGCCCAGAAGCGCAAAAAACGAGACAAACGGGTTCCGGTCAACTCTGCCATACGTCCAATTATAAAAAGGCTCCTAAAGGCGGATCCGGAGGCCGAATATCTGATTCTGAACCCGAAGACAGGGACCCGGTTCACAAAAATTTACAACGGTTGGACAGGTATCATCAAAAAAGCGGGGTTGGACGGCAAACCTGGAGTTGACAAGCTGAGGTTCCATGATTTAAGACATACAGCGGCCACGAATTTAGCAAGGGCCGGTAAAGACATGAAATTTATCGCTCAATATTTGGGACATACGGACGTGAAAACATCGGCGCGATACATCCATTACAGCGATGAAGATCTGAAGAAAGGCGCTGAAGTTCTGGTCGAAGTCCCAACAGATTTCACAACACCCAAGTTGAGGTCTCTGTAAACCTTAGAGCCCCCGTAGCTCAGTGGATAGAGCACAGGATTCCTAATCCTGGTGCCGCAGGTTCAATTCCTGCCGGGGGCACCAATCATCATATTATGTCATTTCAATCGAATAAATCCAAATGATTAAAGCGCCAAATATTTGACTCCCGTCGCTGCTGCCCGGACAAAGCGTTTACTCTCTCTTTAACCGAATTCAATAGCGTTTAGTTAATTTTCGATTCTTGTCCGCCCTCGGTTTGGCGGATTCGAATGCCGAGTTTCGAATGATCACTCATGGTTCCCTCCTGCGGTACCTCAGCCCTACCTACAGCCTATCTACCTGAGCCGTAGCTAGTTATCTTCATATCACCGTCTCTTCCGGTTTTTTGACAATGGCATATTTTTTGCTGTTATAGCGTTTAGCAGATCTTTGATGAATCATAAAAATAACAACAGGAAACATGACCATGAAAATCGAATTCAAGTGTATATATAAGATTATCGCCGGGTTGCTGATGATCGCAATGAGTGCCGGGTGCGCGGCCAAGGTGTACGTCGATACCTATGCAGATCAGGCGCTGAATCCCGAAGCGATTAAAGCGATTGCCTTGGTGGTGGATGATGTCCGGGTTACCGAAAAGTATAATCTGTTATTTGCAGACACCTTTCTAAAAACTGCAATGGCAAAAAAAGATTTTCCCCTGGCCCGTACAGACTATATCCTGAAAAAAAAGCTGCCCGGCTCGGATTCGATGGGAAAGGCGGATACATACCTTGAAATTGCATTGACCCACTGTTATCCGGGAAGCCGGAGTCAGAATTTTCCGACATCGGTGGGTGCTGTGGCCAAGCTTGTGGATAGGAAAACTCAAAATGTGCTCTGGCGGATAAACTATGCCTACGCATCCCCAAAAGGCGGCAAGTCAGCCCCAATGATCGAAGAGGTCATGAATAGAGTGTCGCGAAAGATTGTTGACGCCATCCCCCCCCTTGGGCCGGAAAAATCAAGATATGCCGCTTACTCGCTCGCTCCGAACGAAAGAAACGCAGGCAAAAACGAAGTGACGGTTACGGGTGCCGGAACAACCGCCGCGAGTAACCCTCTTATAACGAGACTTTCAGGCTCCCGTTCAAAACGGCCCGAAACCCCTTCCGGCGGCGACAAGACACTCTCCTCAATAAAAGATTCGTCATCGCAAACCGAACGGCCCATCAGTATAAATACGACAGCCGGCAGACAACCGGCGGGTGCCTATATGATCCATGTCGCCTCTGTTAAAAAGCGTCACCTTGCCGAACAGTTTGTCGACATGCAACCGACAGACGGCACCCTTCGGTTGTCGACGACGGTTCAATTGAACCCGGATAAGCCCTGGTACCGTCTCTTGGTGGGACGGTTTCGCACACCGGACGAATCTCGCCAATATATTCAAACCATGAAACAGAACGGCCGACCCGGCGCCTATGCAAAGTCGATGAAACTCCCCTATTCCCTCATGATCAGTTCGGGACGACCGTTTGAATCGTCTCAGAAAATTGTGGAAGCCTTACGAAAGATCGATTACATGGCGTATCTCACACCGTCAATGCGTGCTGCAAACGCCTATGATGTTTTGGTGGGCGCTTATGAAAACAAGAAAGAGGCCGATAAAAGAGCGCAACTGCTCTTAACAAACGGAATTCCGGTTAAAGTGATCACACCCTGACCCCCGATTCATGGGGAAACGAAGCAGTAACCTGTTGTGATTTCTTTGTCATAGCGCTTCGGGCCACTCGAATAAGTTTGAAATGTGAAGTGAGCTAAACTAGTGGAACGCCGACAGCGTGGTCGTTATATATTGATAGAATACCTTAATTTTGGGCACTTCAAACTTTAGGCACTTTACATTTATTGTTCCTTACCCTTCCTGAGTCCATACCATTTTTCGAGTCGCTGCTTTATGATTTTTTCGTACCCGCGATCCGACGGATAATAGAATCGACTGTCCTTGATCTGTTCCGGGAGGTGGGTTTGGGGCACATATGCATCGTTAAAGTCATGGGCATATTTATACCCCTTTCCGTATCCAAGGTTCTTCATCAACCGAGTCGGTGCATTTCGGATGTGCATGGGAACCGGAAGCGTGCCGGATTCTTTTACCGCCTGGTTGACCGATTTAAACGCCGCATACACCCGATTGCTTTTTGGGGCGGTTGCAAGGTAAGCGCTCGCCTGGGCCAATGCCAGTTCCCCCTCGGGATGTCCCAGAAACCGGAAGGCCTCCATGGCGTCCAGGGTCACCCCAAGCGCCTGGGGGTCGGCGTTACCGATATCCTCCGATGCAAAACGGACCATCCGTCGGGCAATATAGAGTGGATCCTCTCCTCCCTGAAGCATCCGATCGAGCCAATAGAGTGCCGCATCCGGATCACTTCCCCTGAGGCTTTTATGAAAGGCGGAAATCAGATTGTAATGCGACTCTCCGGCCTTGTCGTGTAAAAGCACTCTTTCTTGGAGAATTTTTTCAACATCCGACAGACCGATTTCCTGGCCATAAGCACCGTCGGTTGAATCTTTGTCCGGGAAGGCCAAAGAGGCGGCGATCTCTAAGCTGTTGAGTGCGTTTCTGGCGTCGCCCCCGGATATCTGAACGATGTAGGCCAACGCCTCTGTGGTAAAGGCGATCTCCCGTTTGCCCAGGCCTTTTTCCGTATCCTTTAAGGCACGGTTTAGAATCCTTTGGATGTCGTCTTCCGACAGCTGTTCGAGGGTAATGACCCGGCAGCGTGAAAGCAGCGGCGGAATCACCTCAAAAGAGGGATTTTCAGTGGTCGCCCCCAACAGCGTAATCAGACCGGATTCAACATGATGCAGAAACGCATCCTGCTGGGCCTTGTTGAACCGATGGATTTCATCCACAAATAGAACCGTTCGTTGTCCGTGGAATTGCTGCTGTCTCTTTGCCTCTTCGATGACCGCCCGGATCTCCTTGACACCGGAGAGCACTGCGGAAAAATGGGTAAAATGAGAACGGGTCTCTTCTGCGATAATGCCGGCCAGGGTCGTTTTCCCACAACCCGGCGGACCCCAGAGGATCATTGAAAAGGGTCGATCCTTTATCACCGCGTTCCGGAGCATCGTCCCCTGTCCCACGACACGGTGCTGCCCGAGGAAATCGTCTAACCGTCTGGGCCGCATCTGTTCAGCCAGAGGCCGTGTGGCATTGGTGGTTTTCTTGGCGCCGTATTCAAAAAGATCCACCGTATCAGCCTCTCGATTGATCAGGGGTGTCGCGGCGGGACCGTTTCCGGAAAAAAAGACGGATGGGGGTTCGATCCAGACCCGCTTCCATTCGAATCTGATTGGTGAGATACCGTCGATAGGAAAAATGGATGGCGTGAGGATAGTTGGCCACACAGACAAAGGTGGGCGGTTTCGATTTTACCTGGGTGGCATAGAGTATTTTTATCCGCTGGCCCCTGTGCAGGGAAGGCGGGGTTCGTTCAACCGCCCGTTGAACGATCCGGTTGAGTCGCCCGGTGGAGATGCGCATCGAATACTGTTCATATACCGAATCGACGGCATCAAAAACTTTATGAACCCTCAGGCCGGTTTTGGCGGAAATCGGCACGATGGGGGCAAAGTGTAAAAATTTAGCGGCATCTCTTACCTCTTGGACCATCTTGCGTGATCCGCGATCCTCTTTAGAGATTAAATCCCATTTGTTCAACAGCAGGACACAGCCGCAACCACGCTCCAGGGCATATCCGGCAATGGTAAGATCTTGATCCGTGACCCCTTCTGTTGCATCCATCACCACCAGCGACACATCACACCGTTCAAGACTTTTTAACGCCCGAATAACCGAAAATTTTTCAAGTTTCCGCGTCACCCGCCCTTTCCGACGGATACCGGCGGTATCCACAAATAGATAGGATTTGCCCCCGGCTTCGTGGGCGGTATCGATCGCATCCCGGGTGGTGCCGGGTTCTTCACTGACGACAAGCCGTTCTTTGCCCAGAATCCGGTTGATCAGTGAAGATTTTCCCGCATTCGGCCGCCCCACCACCGCCACATGGGTCATATCCACCGGATCCGGCAAATCGTGTTTTGGGAACCGGGATATCAGGTCATCCAGAAGATCTGAAACACCGTATCCATGGGACGCCGATACCGGATAGAGTTTCTCTACACCCAGGGCGTGAAATTCATACAAAAGATCTTCCTTCGCCGGCCCATCGATTTTGTTGACGGCATAAAATACCGGTTTTTCTTCGGTACGGAGCAGGTCGAGCAAGTCGTGGTCAAAGGGGGATATGCCGGCTTTGCCGTCGAGTATATAGACAATGGCATCTGAATCATCCACAGCTTGAAGCAGCTGGAATCGAACCTGATCGGCAAACAGATCTCCCTTGCCGTCGGTAAAACCGCCCGTGTCGACGACGGTAAACTCCACCTCGTCCCAGGTGGCATCACCGTAATTGCGATCCCGGGTCACCCCGGGAAAATCGTCGACCATGGCCCCTTTACTTCGGGTAATCCGGTTGAAAAAGGTTGATTTCCCCACATTGGGCCGGCCGATAACGGCAACAGTCGATTTCATGGTACCTTAACTCCTCAAAACAGATTCCTGACCATATCCTCATACAACTTTTTTGCCGGAAAAAGCAAAAAAATTGTCTTCAATCCCAGAATATGGGTCAATGCAGTATCTGGCTTAGAAAAAGCTTGGTACGGTCATGTTGGGGATTTTCGAAAAAGTCCTGGGGTGTATTCTGCTCGACGATCTTTCCAAAATCCATAAACATCACACGGTGGGCAACACTCTTGGCAAATCCCATCTCATGAGATACCACGATCATGGTCATCCCTTCCCGGGCCAGTTCGATCATGGCATCCAGCACTTCCTTAATCATTTCCGGATCCAGGGCCGAGGTCGGTTCGTCAAAAAGCATCACCTTCGGATTCATGCAGAGGCTCCGGGCGATGGCAACCCGCTGCTGCTGCCCGCCGGAAAGCTGGCCCGGAAATTTCTTAGCCTGTTCGGCGATGTGGACCTTGTCGAGATAGTACATGGCGGTCTCTTCGGCTTCGGCCTTTGGGGTCTTGCGGACCCATATGGGCCCCAGGGTCAGGTTGTCCAGAATGGTCAGATGGGGAAACAGGTTGAAGTGCTGGAACACCATACCGACTTCGGCGCGAATCCGTTCAACATTTTTGATATTGTTTGTCAGTTCGATGCCGTCTACGCTGATACGCCCCTTCTGGTGCTCCTCCAGCCGGTTGATACAGCGTATAAGGGTCGATTTTCCAGACCCCGATGGCCCGCAGATAACGATCCGCTCTCCTTTGTGAACGGTGAGATCGATTCCCTGGAGCACATGAAAATCACCAAACCATTTGTGCATGGCCGTGATTTCGATGACGGGTTCCGTGGGGGGACTGTTGTCGATAGGTTCTGCATTTTCCTGGCTCATCATAGTTACTTTCAATGTTGTGCGGCACAGCCTTGGGCCACACCCGGTTTAGTTTTCAGTGGACAATTCCCGCTCCAGCTTTCGGCTGTAGTTGGACATGGAAAAACAGCCGCAAAAATAGAGGATAGCCAAAAAAAGGTAGGCTTCACTGGAAAAACCCATCCAGTCAGGATTTACCAGAACCGAATTGGTGGTTTTGAGCACATCCCACAGGCCGATGATCGCCACCAGGGAGGTATCCTTAAAAGCACCGATAAGAATGCTGACCGAAGGGGGAATAACGATTTTAAGAGCCTGGGGTAGAATCACCAGCCGCATGGTCAGGTAGTAGTTAAGACCCATGGATTCCGCTGCTTCATACTGGCCGCGAGGCACCCCCTGGAGCCCTCCGCGAACCACCTCTGCAATGTATGCTGCGGTAAACAGGATAAATGCCGCCTGGGCCCGGAGGATTTTGTCGATGGTGACCCCTTCGGGTAAAAACAGGGGAAAGACCACCGACGACATAAAAAGCAGGCTGATCAGAGGGACCCCACGGATCATCTCGATATAAAGAACACAAAGCCATCTGATGACGGGCAATTTGGACTGACGTCCCAACGCCAGAAAAACCCCCAGGGGGTAGGCTGCGGTCAGTCCGAACACTGCCAGCAAAAGGGTAAGGGGAACGCCCCCCCATTTGCTGCTTTCCACCGATACCAACCCGAACACCCCGCCTTTCATGAGCAGCCCCATGGCGACAAGCCCCACAATCCAGGCATACCCCAGGGCTTTTTTCCAGTGGTTTCGATTCCTGCTGTAAAATAATAGAGAAAACAGGATGCCCATGGCCAACAGCGGTCTCCATTGCAATTCGTAAGGAAAAAACCCGAATATTATAAAACGGAAGTTGGCCGTGATTATGGACCAGCAGGCGCCGTCGTTGCTCCGGCAAGCCGTTTTGTCGGCAAACCATACACTGTCGATCAATGCCCATTGAATAAGCGGTAAAAGGGTCTTCCAGAGGATAAAGAGCACCACAAGGGTGAGGATGGAATTGAACACCCCGTTGAACAGATTGGATCTCACCCAGCCGATGACCCCCACATTGATTATGGGCGGTTTCATCTCACTAGGTTTTGGATATTCCGGGGCGATGGTGCTCTGTTGATTCATAGGATATCCGATTATTAAAGAATCCGGGTCCAGAGGGCCCGGCCTTAGCCTAAGCCCAGTGGGCATGATAAAGGCAAATTCGATCGAGAAAATTCAAAACCGCATAACGCTATTATCGTTCCACCAGTTTTACCTTTTTGTTGTACCAGTTCATAAATACCGAGGTCGAAAGGCTGAAAAAAAGATAAACCGCCATGATCAGCGCCACCCCTTCCACGGCCTGACCGGTCTGGTTGATAGTGGTGTTTGCCACGGAAACAAAGTCGGGATACCCGATGGCCACCGCAAGAGAGCTGTTTTTTGTCAAATTGAGCATCTGGCTGGTCAGGGGCGGGATAATCACCCGCAGCGCCTGGGGCAGAATCACCAGATTCAAAACCAGGGTCGGCCGAAGTCCCATGGCCATGGCCGCCTCTGTTTGCCCCTTGCTCACCGATTGGATTCCGGCCCGGACCACCTCCGCCACAAAGGCGGCGGTATAGAGCACCAACCCCATCAAAAGGGCAAAAAACTCCGGGCTCACCGTCACCCCGCCTCTGAAATTAAAGCCAGCCAGTTTGGGGACATCCATTGCCATGGGTGCGCCGAACAGAAGCCATGTGATCACCGGAAAACCCAGCACAAGCCCCGTCCCCACCCGAAACATGGGAAACAGTTTCCCGGTCTCGTCCTGACGTTTTCGGGCCCAGCGGTGCAGGACATAGGTCAGCCCGCATGCCACGACCAACACGGCCACCATATAGGCGAACACCGGGTGGGCCTGGGGCACGGGAAGGGCGATGCCGCGATTGCACAAAAAAACCCCCGGCATCGGATTCAGGGCCTGTCGGGGAGACGGCATGGTTTCATAAAATATGGCGTACCAGAAAAACAGCTGGAGCAGGACCGGAATATCCTGCATTACCTCGATGTAGATCGCTGCCAGTTTTGCCACCAGCCAGTTTGTAGACAGCCTTGCAATGCCGATGGCCGCTCCCAGGGCAGTGGTGATGGCGATTCCGATGATCGCCACCTTAAACGTGTTTAAAACTCCCACCACCAAAGCCCGGCCGAAGGAACTGGCCGCCGAGTAAGAGATCAAAGATTCCCCGATTTCAAATGAGGCTTCTTTGTCCAAAAACCAGAAACCTGTGGCAATGGCCTGCTTTTTTATGTTTAACAGGGTGTTTGAAACCAGATAATAGGCCAGCAGGCCGAACATCCCCACAACAGCCACCTGATAAATGATGGCCCGTTTTTGAGGGTCCAGCCAGAAGGGTATCTTTTCACCGACGCCGGGGTTCATACGTTGCAGCCGTTATTTAAGGTTTTATCAATAGGCGGCCTTCGCATACCTGTTGAAGGCCGGGTCGTATGGACTCGAGAAACGGAACCGGGATATGGAATCCGTCGATTGCGGGAGCGTTTTGAACATAACCGGGGCGCCCTCGGGTGGAGCGCCCCGGGGAATCGGTTATCTAAAGGGGGCGGCGTACATGAGTCCACCCTGGGTCCAGAGCGCATTCAACCCGCGCTGAAGCGCAAGTTTGGTGTTCGGTCCCACGTTTCGTTCAAAGATTTCACCGTAGTTACCCACCTGTTTGATGGCATTGTAGGCCCATTTGTCGTCAAGTCCCAATGCGGTGCCCATGCCGCCGGTAACCCCTAAGAGGCGTTGGACTCTGGGGTTTTTGCTCTTGAGTTTTGCATCCACATTTTGAGAGGTCACACCCAGTTCCTCGGCATTGATCAGGGCCATTACGGTAAAATTTACGATATCGTACCACTGGTCATCTCCGTGTCGGACCACCGGCGCCAGAGGTTCTTTTGAGATGATTTCGGGTAAAAGGGCATAGTTTTCCGGTCCGGTGGGTGCTGCGGTTCGATGGGACGCCAACTGAGACATATCCGATGTGAGGCAGTCGCACCGGCCGGCATAAAAAGCTTTGGTCAGCTCGGCGGTGTTTTCGATAACCACCGGCTTCCATGTCATATTGTTGGTCCGGAAATAATCGGCGACATTCATCTCAGTAGTGCTCCCAGGCAGCACACAGATGGTTGCACCGTCGAGTTCCTTTGCACTCTTTACGCCCAGTTTCTTCGGGACCAGGAAGCCCTGTCCGTCATAGAAATTGACATGGGCGAAATTGAGACCGTTTTTGGTCTCCCGGGTCAGCGTCTGGGTGGTGTTCCGGCACAGCACGTCGATTTCTTTGGACTGGAGTGCAGGCAGCCGCTGAACCCCGGTCAGGGGCACATACGATATCTTGTCGGCATCACCAAATACGGCGGCTGCAATAGCCCGGGCGGTATCGACATCCAGGCCTTTCCAGACACCTTTTTCATCCGGCATGGCAAAACCGAAAACATCGCCGTTAACACCGGCCTTGAGGACCCCTTGGGCTTTGACGGCATCCAGAGTTTCACCGGCGCCTGCGGCATTTACCAATAAGAATACGGCCAATAGAACGGTGATCAGACCAAGCTTTGCAAATTTCATTTCAAACCTCCCCTTAATTGGCGGGTTTCCTTGCGGGTTTCGCAAAAAAGCCCGGGTTAGAATTCCTGCCGGCGATCCAACCGACGCTGCACAAAACTGCTTTTATAGTTAAACCCATGAACCCTTAACAGGAAGACCGACCCTTTATCAAGGGGAAAGATTTCTCCGTTTCAGATCTCTACTTAGGAAATTTGATGGTGACCCGGTCCTGGCCGTTATCGGTTTTCACCTTGACCGACAGTTCCAGGCTGCTGTCCCGGATACCCAGGGCAAGGGAGGTTTTCCCTTTGTCGGTCTCCAGATGGGTTATTTCTCTAACCGCTTCGAGTATTTTCCCGCCCACCGCCTCTCCGGGTGTCGGCAGCTCCGCTTCGCGATATTTCGCTTTTACGGTGACCTGTCCGTCAGCGGTCCGGGTGATTGAAATTTTTTTGGCATTATTATTTACCCCATGAAGGGCCGCCAGAGCGAGCCATTTCAGGGCAGCCTCATCTGTATCGGTCTCGGTTTTTACCTCCGACATCTCTTTTAACGGATCTGTTGTCGCATAACAGTCACAGAGCTCTTGGACTTTCAGATGCAGATTACGTTTTTCTTTCATGGCCCGAACCTCCTTTTATGTTTGCAGTCGTATCGCTGCTTTTAAAAAATTTTCCAGACCAGATGGTCTGTAACCCATCTGCGGTTGACCGAAGGTGATACTCCGTTAAATTAAACACGATTGCGTCGTGTCACAACCATTTCGATTTGTAAGGGATGTTTTTTTCTGTCAGTTCCCGGCATGTCGGAATTTCATCGATAAGACCGCATATCTGTCGAATGCGAGTGAACCGCCTTCGATGTCCCCTTCGACATAGGCCTTTCTGATCTTTCCGACACCCGATTGCATTATTTCCCAGGGATCCGCATTATTTTTTGCCAAATTCATTATCTCTTTCACAAACTGATTCTTGATAACCCGGCACCGGACACCGGTGCAGTTATCGGTAACAATGGTATCTTCTTCGGTCCGATCGACCAGGTGCTGTTTGACGTGTAAGCTTCCTGGGTGACGACAAATCGACTGCCCATGGAGACTCCCTCGGCGCCATTTAAAACTGCTGGTTGAAATTTTATCCGTATGCTGCTAAATTGAAATAATGTATACAATAAGGAGGAATGCGGCATGAATGCAATCGGTGTGACCGTATCAAAGAGAGGCTATATTGTTCTACCTGCAGGTCTTCGCAAAGAAATGGGCATTAAACCCGGCACAAGAATCATATTGTCCAGGGATCATGACCGGCTCGTTCTCACACCCGTGGCATCATTTACAGAAAGACTCCATGGATTGACAGCCCGGTGTTTTGGTATAACCCCGGAAGACATCGACCGATACATAGACCGGGAAAGAGGCGAAAGATGAAATTGATTTCTGAAACGGATTTAGAGAAGGCACTTAAGGGCAGGCGCATCCTTGTAGATACGAATATTATCATTTACCTAACCGATGATGTCCCACCCTTTGCATCTTTATCCCGTGTGCTCTTTGAAATGATTGAGTCGGGATCTGTATTTGCTTGCTTCTCAATGATCTCCATCGCCGAGGTGTTGCAGGGACCAATGCGGAAAGGTATGAGACAAAGGGCCATGGACGTTCGTGACTACCTCATAAATTTCCCCAACTCAGCCTGTCAGGAGATCAATCGGGGCGTGATTGATCAGATTGGGAATGAAAAACAGATTGACTGGTCAAGCCTGAGAACACTCGACAGCCTGATTATCGCATCCGGCCTGGTAAATCGTGCAGATGTTTTTGTGTCAAACGATGATCATTTCCGCCAGGCTCTTCCATCCAACATGCTCCAATCTTTCAGGGCATAGTCAAGCATTTATAAATAGTCGTTTCTTTAAAAACTCATTACCCACACCCCACAGGAGGGAACTCCAGTTGGACGCTGGTTTTAAAAACAAAAAAGGGACACCGGCGGTAGGCCAATGTCCCTATTGTTTTCGGTGGCGTCCCCAAGGGGATTCGAACCCCTGCTGCCGGCGTGAAAGGCCGGTGTCCTGGACCAGACTAGACGATGGGGACGCAATATGTATTCTAACTATGCTCGGTTAAGAGCCGCATTCCCATCAAACATCCGGTATCCCTGTTGTCCCGCTTGGAAAGCGGGATGTCCTGGACCAGACTAGACGATGGGGACGCAATATGTATTCTTACTATGCTCGGTTAGGAGCCGCATTCCCATCGAGCATCCGAAAATCCTGCTGTCCCGCTTGAAAAGCGGGATGTCCTGGACCAGACTAGACGATGGGGACGCAATATGTATTCTTACTATGCTCGGTTAAGAGCCGCATTCCCATCCAACATCCGGTATCCCTGTTGTCCCGCTTGGAAAGCGGGATATCCTGGACCAGATTAGGCGATGGGGACGCAATATATCTTTTTGGTGGGCCGTGCTGGGCTCGAACCAGCGACTCTCTGCTTAAAAGGCAGATACTCTACCGACTGAGTTAACGGCCCTTGAAAAAGTGACTTAATAGCCTGTTATATAAACCGTGTCAATAAAAAATAGTTCAAACAGACTGAAAAATTATTTCCCTTCTCACATGGGCCCCAATGAACCAAAAAAAACAGGCCGGTTCGACTTACTGTATGCAATCGCACGCGAAAACACCCGGATTTTACCTCAATTTCGTCAAATATTCAACAGGCTCTTACAGAGAAATTTATTTTCTCCAAAACTCAGGCACCAGCAGGATAATGACGGTATAGATTTCAAGTCTTCCCAAGAGCATGCACCAGATCAACAGCCACTTCCCCCAGTAAGGGATGGCGGCAAAATTGTCCACCGGCCCCACCAGACCCAGTCCGGGTCCGATATTTCCGATGGTGGCCGCCACTGCAGACAAGGCGGTAACCAGATCAACCCCCATGCCGGATAGAATAACGGTGGATACGGCAAACAGCAGCATATACAATGCTAAAAAACCGAGGATGCTCCGGGTGACATCTTCCGGCACCGGTTTCCCGCCCAGCTTAATCACCCGCACCGCGCGGGGGTGGATCAGAGAAAAGAGCTCCTTGTAACAGAATTTCAAACAGACCATCAACCGGACGGCTTTGACACCGCCGCCGGTGGATCCGGCAGATGCCCCCAGAAACATGCACAGGAGCAGAATGAACTGGGACATCGCCGGCCATTTTTCATAGTCAGCGGTGGCATAACCGGTGGTGGTGACAATGGAGACCACCTGAAAGGCACTGTATCGAAAGGCTTGGCCGAGTGTTTTATAGATCGTGCCGTACACATTGAAGCTGACCACAAGGGTAATCAGCACCACCGCGCCCAGAAAAAACCTGCATTCCGGATCCTTCCAGAAGGCCAGAGGTTTTCCTCTAAAAAACTGGTAATGCAGAGAAAAATTGATGCCGGCAAGGAGCATAAAAACGATGAACACCGAATCAAAATAGAGACTGTCGTAGTGGGCGATGGATACATTTTTTGTGGAATATCCGCCGGTGGGCATGGTGGTAAAGGTGTGACAGAGTGCGTCATAAAGATCCATCCCGCCGATCATGAGCAGGCCGGCTTGGGCCAGTGAGATCAGCGCGTAAACCTTCCACAGGATCATTGCGGTATCGCGAATCCTCGGCTTCAGCTTATCCGGAACCGGGCTCGGGACCTCGGCTTTGTATAACTGCATGCCCCCGATGCCCAGAAACGGCAGAATCGCCACCGACAGCACGATGATCCCCATACCGCCCAGCCATTGAATAAAAGATCGCCAGAAAAGAAGCCCCCTTGAGACCGCCTCGATGTTTGTCAGCACCGATGAACCGGTGGTGGTAAAACCGGAAACAGACTCAAAAAAAGCATCCACAAAATACGGACACCCGTCACCGAGATAAAACGGCAGCGCGCCGAGCAACCCCACCATCGTCCATCCGACGGCCACGATGGCCATGCCTTCACGCTGGGTAATGGTCTCGACCCTTTCACGGCGGAACGGCAGATAAAACAGCAGGCCGGCAAAAACGGTAATACCCATGGATTTAAAGATCGGCAAGGGGCTGCCGTCTGAATAGATGAGACCCACTATAATCGGAAACACCATGGCCAGCCCCAAAAAGAGGCTGAGGATCCCGGTGACATGAAAGACGAACCGCCACCGCATTTAGAAATACTCCAGTTTAACGGCGAGAAGCTTTTCGATCTTCGGCACCGCCTGCCGGGTGCCGAAGATAATCACCCGGTCACCCGGTTTGATAACCGTCTCACCTCCGGGGATAATGACCTGTTCGCCCCGGATAATGACCGTAACCAGGACCCCTTTGGGCAATGCGATTTTTCGAAGCGGTCTTTCCACAATATCCGACGTCTCCAATGCCACCGCCTCGATGACTTCTGCCTGCTCGCCTTTTATGGCAATGGCCGACAGCACTTTCCCCCGCCGGATGTGGTGCAGAATCGAATTAATGGCCGAAAGCCGAGGACTGACCACCTGCTCGATGCCGATGGACGACATCAACGGAAAATAACGAAAGCTGTTGATCCGGGTAATGGTTTGATGAACCCCCAGTCGCTTGGCAAGAAGCGAGGCAAAAACATTTGTCTGCTCGTCATCGGTAAGGGTCACCACCACATCCATCTCCCGAACCCCCTCCTCCTCCAGGAGGCTCTGATCGGTACCGTCTCCATGGAGCACCACCACTTTATCCAGTGTCTGGGCAAGCCGGTGGCACCGCTCGGGGTTTTTCTCAATCAGCTTTGCTGGGATTGATTTTTCCTCAAAAAGCCTGGCCAGACGAAAACCGATCCGGCCCCCGCCGATAATAAGCGCACGCCGGACCGGTTTCAGGTCCTGTTCAAAAATCTCCAGAGTCGGATTCAATCTGTCGGCCTCGATGATAAAATATACCACGTCCCCCGGCTTCAGGCGATCGTTGCCTCTGGGAATGATCAGTTCTTCATCCCGCACAATAGCGGCAATCAGGGGCGCCTGCGCACCCAGCCGCCGGGGAAGTTCCGATAGAGGGACATCGGCAAACCGGGTACCGGAATCGAGCTTGATGCCGACAAATTTCACTTTCCCGTTTTCAAATTCCCCCACGTCCACGGCCCCCGGCACACTCAGAAACCGATCAATGGCCTTTATCACTTCGATTTCGGGGTTGATGATGGTGTCGATCCGGGGTGCCAAGTTTTGAAACGTATCATGGTAGGCATCATAGTCGGCATTCCGTATTCGAGCCAGCTTCTTTGTAGACGGCGAAATAAGATCAGCCATCAAACAGGCGATGAGATTGGTTTCATCACTGTCGGTAACGGCCAGGAGAATTTCGGCCTCCTTGATACCGGCGGTCTCAAGAACCTGGGGACTGCTCCCGGAATCGTTTACGACCTGTACATCGAGGTTTTCAGATACCCGGCGAATGGCGTCAAGATCACTGTCAACCACCACCACATCTTTGTTTTCAAGCGAAAGCCGGCTGGCGATATGAAAACCGACCTCCCCGGCTCCAACAATAATGATTTTCACGTTTACACTCCTCAAAACGGATGTTACGGCAGAAATCTCAATGACCTAAAGGTAAAACGACAGTACCATAACGCATCTGTTTTGAATTTTGAACATTTGGATTTTAATATTGTTTCGGATTTCGAATTTTCACGACAATTGATGCGCTTCGTCAACATGTCAAGTTACCAAAATCGAGCACAGCACTTTTGATACATTTCAATAGAATACGTCTATAGGATCACCAGAAGAAGTAAAAACAACCCCACAGCGAGCATTGCCGCCCGGTCCCTGGAGGTTGCTTTCAAAAGGGGATCGGTTCGGGTCTCCGAATAACATCTGGCTTCCATGGCCAATGTCAGTTTATCTGCGTCCTGAACGGTTCTGCGAAACAGCGGAACAGCAAGCTTTGCCATCCGATAGACGGGATTTTTTCTGTTTTCAACCCCCCGTGCACGCTGTGCCTGGGCGGTTTCTTGAACCTGATTCAAGATCACCGGAACAAAGCGCATCAGAAGGGAAATCATGACAGCCACCCGCTTTGCCGGAATCATCGGTACCGGATGCAGCAACCATTCAACAGCGGCCTTTATGTGACTGACGCGGGTTGTCGAAGACAACAAGAGCCCGGATAAAACAAGGATCAGCAACCGCCAGCCGATCATCGCGCCATCATAAAACCCTTCGCCAGACACCGACACCGCTCTCCACCCGTCAATAAATATCCCTGAAACGGAAACACCATGCGTAAAAATTATTATAACCAAAAAAATTAAGAAAAACCGGAGTTCTCTTAGTGCCGGCAGGCATGATACCCGAGCGGATCTCATAAGCACCAGGAGGCCGATTGTCAGCGTCAAAAGTCCAGGCAGGCCCATCTGCAGGCTGGTGAGACTGATCAGAACCAGTGATGCCAGCTTAACCCGGATATCCAGGGTGTAAAGGAAAGAAGCCCCGGATCGATATCCGAAAACCGTCAGTTCGGCCACGGAAGGATCTCCTCACGGGCACGGAATCCTCCGGGAGCCCGGACCCCGAAAGATGCCATGTCGTTAACGAGTTGGCGGGGGGTTCCGTCTCTGACCACCCGACCGCCGGACATGATCAGCAGCCGGTCTGCATAATCGATAACCGCCTCCACATCATGGGTGGTCATCAGGATGGTGTGACCCTTTCGATGCAGCCGGATAATCTGCTGCAGAACCTGTTTAAGACCCGGAAAATCCAGATTTGAAAACGGTTCGTCAAAAACGATTACCTCCGGGTTCATGGCCAGAATGCCGGCAATGGCAAGCCGCCGCTTTTCTCCGGCAGACAGCAGATGCGGCTGCTGATCGGCCAAAAGACCCAACCCGACGTTATCGAGGGCTTCAACCACACGTCGTTTCACTTCATCCCGATCAAGACACAGGTTCTCCGGCCCGAATGCCACGTCATCATAGACGGTCTCTCCCACAATCTGGCTGTCTGCGTCTTGGAAAACCATCCCCACGATCTGTCGCACTTTCCCGAGATTTTCCCCGACGGGAATCCCTTTCACCCGGATCGTTCCTGCAGACGGCGCCAGAAGACCGTTTAAGTGTCTGAGAAGTGTTGTCTTACCCGATCCGTTCCTTCCCACCACCACCACAAAACTTCCGCTGGCAATCCCGAGACTGATATGCTCAAGACCGGCGGTGCCGTCTGCAAACCGGTGGCTCAGGTTCTTAATCCGGATGATTTCAGTCTCGCTCATATGCGTTTACCTTGGTGAATCTTTTATTCGAATCATGGGCCTCAATGCCTTAACCACCGGTAGGGCCGCAGCGATTTTCAACGCATCTCCGATTATAAACGGCATCATTCCCACTGCCAGGGCCTTTGTCCATGACATTCCCGTTAGCACCTTTAACCACGGAACCCCGAAGAGATAGACGGTGAGTGCGCCGCAAACCATGCCGAGGAGATCAAAAAAAGGCCGATGCTTTCCCCTGTGGGCAATCCAGCCGATAATCCATACCGCCGGCAGATACCCGATCAGATAGCCGCCGGTTGGCCCCAGAAACCGACCGATACCGCCGGTACCGCCGGCAAACACCGGAAGGCCCAGAACGCCGGCCAGCAGATAGACCGAAACACTGGCAAGACCCCACCGTGTCCCCAGCAGAAGACCGGTCAGAAAAACAAAAAAATTCTGCAGAACAATGGGAACCGGTCCCATGGGAATTGCTATAAATGCCCCGGCAGCGGTAAGGGCCGCAAAAAGAGAGGCATAGACGGTTAAACGAAGCTGATTTGATGAGTACATTTAAAAAACCTTATATCTCAAAACAATCCCCACAGAGAATCTTTCTGATCCTGCCCGTGTCGTCTTTTACAAGCAACGCCCCGTTTTCATCGACATCTATCGCCGTTCCCTCTGTGACCTCGCGCCGGGTTGCGATCCGAACCCGTCGATTCAGGGTATTGGTATGCTGCTTCCACTCGTTGACGATGGTATCGAGGGGGTGTGATCGGATCCGGGTTTCAAACCGGTCCAAAAAGTCCGCCAGCAGATCCTTCCGCGACACTTCCCGGTCCAGGCACTGCTTTAAAGAAATCGCCCGCGGTTCATCTACTGCCGGGTCGTTGTTTACATTCAGGCCGATACCGATATTCATATAGGTTACCCCGTCGCCCTCGGCTTCCAATTCGGAGAAGATACCGCAGATTTTCTTATCCCCGATCAGAATATCGTTGGGCCATTTGACATGGACGATAAGGTCATAACGGGCGTTAAGGGTTTGCGCCAGAATCGACGCCGCCGCAAGATTGAGACGAAAGCTTACCATGGGCGGTATTTGCGGCCGCAGCACCAAGGTAAAATAGAGCCCCCCTTCTGCCGATACCCATTGCCGTTTGAGCCTTCCCCGCCCGCCTGTCTGGCGGCCGGCGATGACAACGGTAAAATGGGGACAGCCCTTTCTGGCCAAACTCCTTGCCGTGTTCATGGTCGAATCGACTTCCGGAAGGTAGTGGATCAGCGGCTCCCGCTGTCCGAGTTCCCATGGAAATGGCGTATCCGGACTCCTGTCGAGGCCATACCCCTTTGCCGTCGACCGGATCGTATAACCCAGCTGCTGGAGCTTTTGGATATGCTTCCACACAGACACCCTGGACACCCCGAGTTCTCCGCTCAACTTTTCGCCGGAAACAACTCCGGCATCCAATCTTAAAATATGAAGAATTTTCCCCTTCATGCAGCACCCCGTCTTGTTACCCGACAAAGATACGGAGGGTAACCAAATCTCCAATAGATGTCAACCCGTTTCCATGTTACGGCATGAATCCCGAAAAACGGTTCACCCGATCATAGCAGCATTCTAATTGCCGATGATACTTACGGACACTGGATCTCTGCATAATCAAATCTGAGGTGGATGAACCGGACAATGTATCCACGAATAACAAATCCGGCATCAAGTCGTTATATCCGGATTTAATTCCCTTTATTTTCAAAACGGATAAAAAGAAAAAGGTTCTTTTATGATCTGACCGGAATTTGGAAGGGAAATGATAGAGACGAAACTGTTACACGAATTCAACACTGAGCCGTTTTCCAAGGATAGAGGCGGCTTTTTTCATTGTTTTGAGGGTGACGGCTTCGTTATCGGGGTCAAGGAGTCGCTCCAGAGACGCTCGGTTTGTTCCCATCTGAGTGGCCATCGACGTTTTGGATAGTTTCATATCGCTTGGCGGAATTTTCCGCACCCTATACACAACCTAATGAGACAGTCGGTAAAAAATCATAATAATTCCAGCAGCCTCTCATGAATATTGTCGAAGCCACCGTTTGACATGATCAACAGGATATCACCGGCTCTTGCCTCCCGGACAAGAAATTCAATGACGGCCCCGGTGTCCTGAAAAAAATGGGCATCTTTACCCCGGCGTTTCAGATCGCCCACCAGTTTTTCAGAAGAGAACCGATCATCTGCCGGTATCTTTTCCAGCATGGGTGGATGGCGGATGCAGATCAGATCTGCAGCATCAAAGGCGTCCGGATAAACGTCTTGAAAAATCGTCCGCATACTGGCATGGGTTCTCGGTTCAAAGACTGCGACCAGCCGGCCGTCGGAATAAAACTGTTTGACCGCCTTGACGGTTTCTCTGACGGCTGTGGGGTGATGGGCAAAATCGTCCATCACGGTAATCCCTCTCCTTTGGCCCCGGATCTCCTGGCGCCGTTTAACACCGGCATAGGCGGCGAGTGCTTCTGAGATGACACCTTTAGGAATTTCGAGAGCATCGGATATCGCAACAGCCGCCAGGGTGTTAAGAAGATTATGCTGTCCGAACAGTTTTGTTTTAAAACGCCCGAATCGCACCCCGTGCTTAAAGATTTCAAAATGTGTCCAGGGCGGTGCCACTTCGACAGCCCCAAGAGACCAGGCAGATTTCGATCCGGTTCCATAGGGTGCCATCCGGCATGTTCCTGAACCCAGCAGCCCGGTAACGGTTTCATCCCCGTCATAGGCAAACAGGGTGGATTCGGCGGACAGGTTTTTAACGAACCCGTTGAATACGTCCACAACATGATCCATGTCTTTGTAAATATCGGCATGATCGAATTCGACACCGGTCAAGACCGCCAATGCCGGATCGTAATGAACAAATTTTGGCACCTTATTAAAATAAGCCGTATCGTACTCGTCACCTTCGACTACCATGTAGTTACCGTTCCCGAGGTGATAGTTGCTTTCAAAATTGTTTAGAATCCCTCCGATAAAAAAAGACGGATCGCAGCCGGCATGATACAGTATCCATGCCGCAAGCGAGGCGGTGGTGGTTTTGCCGTGGGTGCCGGCAACCAGAATGGTCTGTTTGCCCTTTGCCACAAACCGATTGATGGCCTGGGGCATGGAGCAAAAAGAAAGCCCCATATCGAGCATCTTTCGGGCTTCCGGATTATCCCGGGTCACTGCATTTCCCACAACCACCAGATCCGGGCCGTATTCAATATTGTCCTCACAAAAACCGCTTGAGAGTCGAATCCCCTTCTGTTCCAGAAACCGGCTCATGGGCGGATAGACCTTCTGGTCGGAGCCGGTGATGTCATATCCTAAATCTTTTAGCATACAGGCAAGCGCCCCCATTCCGGTTCCGCAAACAGCGATCAGGTGAATCTTCTTAACAAAAGACGGAATTAAGTTTTTTGATAAATCCATTGGTCAAGCCTTCCTTTATTTCTGAAATACCCGCTCTTTTGAGTCGGTCTTAGCCTCTTACCATCAAGTAATCAATTTTTCAAAATGACTTTTACGCTTTTTGCCTTTGTCATGCATGCCGCAAGCGGATTAAAAATGGATTGACACGGTATGGAGAACCCGATACGTTCCATTGTTATAATTTCAACAGGTTATCAGGAAAGGCATCCTGTTCAACTTCAACAGACTGGTGTAATATCCTTTCTCGGAGTGAGCATGGCATCTAAGAAATTTTCAAAATTTTTCTCTCTTCATTCAAACAGCGTTAATTACAGACTCAAGCTCTCCTTTGCGCTGTTTTTCTTGACGCCCCTGATCGGGTTTTTAATCATCAGCCTCAAGTTCGGCTTCCTCGACAGTATAGAGTCGTATTACTTTGTTTTGGCGATTCTGGTCTTTTCCCTATTCGGTTATATTATCGTGCGGCAGATCATTGAAAGGGTGGATCGCGTGGCCAAAACCATGGCCGATGAGGTATCGATCCGCATGGGCGCCACGCCTCCGTCCGGCGATGAGCTTGATGAAATCGAAAGCACGTTCAAGGCAATGAACCATCGGTTGGAACAGACCGGCCGGGCGCTCGACAGACGGATTGTCGAAATCGACGCCATTCGGGATCTGAATCACGGTTCCTATTTTCACTTTGATCGCCAAACACTGATCATCCGCGCCTTGGAACGTGCATTGGAGGCAACGGATGGTACCGGCGGCGCCATTTTCGAATTGACGAAACAGGATCATACCAGTTTCCTGGTGTGCCGGTGCAAATGCGGCCAAGGCATCCGGGTCGATGAAGTCACTGAACCGGCACCGCTGGCTAGACATCCGGGCCGCCGGGCACTTGAAACCGGCCGTCCCGTGCTGTTCTCCAATCCCATACCCACTGAATGGGAAAGCGTGTTGATGGGCCTGGAGCAACAGGTTGCGGTCATCCCCATCAAAGAAGAGCATGGATTTTTCGGCCTTGCGGTTCTTGTCAAGGACGGGGAGGACCTTTGGCCGGCAGATGTGATGAAATTTTTTACTTCTTATTTCAGCGCTGCCGCTACGACCCTGAAAATACAGGCATTGGGGCAGCAGGAACAGGCCACTGCGGAAGATTTAAAAACGGTCCTCTACATTATCAAAACCATCAATTCAGGGCTTACCGAAAAAGAGATGCTGATAGCCATTGCAAAAAAACTCCAGGAGGTCATTCCCCACCACTGGATCGGATTGGCCCTGATCGAGGAGGGGAATAACCATCTGGAACTTGCACACTCCATTCACAAAACATCCCCCGACATTCCCATTGGAATGCTTTTCCCCGGAGAAAATTCTTTTTTCCAAGCAGCCCTTCGCGCAAACGACGTGTTGACAATCGCGGACCTGTCGCAACAGCCCGAGTATTTCGAACACAACCTGTGGCAGTCTTTCGGGCTCCGTGCATGCCTTCTGGCCGGGTTGCAATTCAAAGGGCAATCGATCGGGGTGATCTGCCTCGGCCATACCCAGTCATATGAATTTCAACCCACCCATGAACGGATTTTTTCCATGATTGCAGAGAGCCTGTCGTTGGCCATTGAACAATCAAGACTCCTGCTGCAGGCCAGAGAAAAAACCGGAGAGATGGAGGTATTAAACCGGATCGGCCGGGCCCTGACATCATCCACATTCAATATGGATCGTGTGTTGACCTATATCATTGAAATTATATCCGGTCTTATTAATGTAGAAGCCGGTTCACTCCTTCTGCTCGAAGGTGATGAGTTGGTATTTAAGGTGGCCATCGGGAAAACGGGAGAATCGCTCAAAGGGCATCGTATCAAAATGGGGCAGGGCGTCGTGGGTTGGGTGGCAGCTACCGGCGAGCCCATGATGGTTCAGGATTCCAAGGACAACCCCCATTTTTATCGAGGTCTGGATGCAACCACCGGTTTTGTCACTCGAAATCTTTTGTGCATTCCGATGATTGTCGGGGGAAGAACCATCGGGGCCATCGAATTGATCAACAAGGTCAAGGGAACCTTTAATAATGAGGATCTTAATATCTTGAAATCGGTGGCTGCCTCAGCGGCGATTGCCATTGAAAATTCCCGTCTGTACTCAAAATCCATCAACATTGCAAAACGGGAACGGTTGATTCGAAACATTTTTCAAAAATATGTCCCGGAAGAGGTTGCAACGGAAATTCTCGGCCGTGGGGAACGCGATCTTATCAGCCTTGGCGAGCGTCGGCTGATCACACTGCTCAATGTGGACATCCGGGGTTACTCGCGTCTGGCAAAAACGGTCAGTGCCGAGGATGTCGTCAGTGTGCTCAATTATTTCTTCATGAACATGGGAAACATCGTTTTAAAGCATAAGGGGATCCTGGACAAGTACCTTGGAGATGGTCTGCTGGCTATTTTCGGGGCACCGATTGCATCGCGCAATCCCGCCTTGGACGCCACATTGGCAGGGGCTGAAATGGTTGGTGGTATGGAACTTGTCGACAAATATGCCATGGACCGCTGCGGGGTTCCGCTAAAGATGGGTGTGAGTATCAACACGGGTGAAGCCATTGTGGGAAATGTCGGCTTTGAAAAAAAGATGGACTATACGGCCATCGGAGAAGCGGTAAACGATACCTTCCGATTGCAGGAACTTACCCGGGAAAAACCAAACGCCGTTTTTATCAGCAAGAGCACCTATCATCGGGTGGAGCCGTTTGTCCACGCACGGCCGCTGGGCATCCGGGCGCTCGGTGCCGAGGAAGGGCAAATGGAGATATTTGAGGTTACCGGCAAAAAAGAGATGTCCGACGTGGAATATCTCATGCACCAGACAAGGCTGAGGGAAAAAATGCCCAAGGCCGGAAACCCCGGCCCCAAACCATCCTCGAATAAAAAACAGACCGATCCGCCAGTGACGAACAAGCCCTCCTAGCCCAATGCTTTAAAAACCGCTCCTGCAGTCGAAATGGTCCGGTCAATGTCTTCGGGTGTATGTGCCGAGGAAACAAACATGACTTCGAACTGCGACGGGGCCAGATAGATGCCCCGGTCGAGCATCTGTCGATAGTACTCGGAAAACCGATCCAGGTTGGATGTTTTTGCGTCATCGAAGTTTTCAACGGTCCGGTCGGTAAAAAACAGGCCCATCATCGATCCGACAACCGCACCGGTAGCGGCAATACCAGCAGCTTCAGCCGACTTCAGAAGCCCGGTGGCAAGTTTTTCGGCATTGTCATTTAACGACTTATAAAAACCCGGTTTCTTGAGTGTTTTCAGCGTGGCGATACCGGCAGCCATTGCAACGGGGTTGCCGGACAGTGTACCGGCCTGGTAGACGGATCCCTGGGGGGCGATCTGTTCCATAATTTCGCGTTTCCCGCCGTAGGCGCCCACCGGCAATCCGCCACCGATGATCTTGCCCAGCGTGGTCAGATCCGGCAGGATACCGTAAAGTTCCTGCGCACCGCCGTATGCCACACGATAGCCGGTCATCACCTCATCAAAGATGAGCAGGCTTCCGGTATCTTTTGTCAGGTTTCGGAGAGTTTGGAGAAAACCCTCTGCCGGCGGAACACATCCCATGTTGCCGGCCACCGGCTCCACAATCACACAGGCAATTTTTTCACCTTCTTCTGCCATGACCTTTTTGAAACCCTCGATGTCGTTGAAGGGAAGCGAGCGGGTGTGGGCCACAAAGGATTTCGGCACCCCGGGACTTCCGGGGATACTCAAAGTCGCCACACCGGATCCCGCCTCGACGAGAAGCGTATCGGCATGTCCATGATAACAGCCGTCAAATTTGATGACCGTATCGCGACCGGTCACCCCCCTGGCAAGCCGAATCGCACTCATGGTCGCTTCGGTACCCGAATTGACCATCCGGACAAGTTCCACGGACGGAATCGACTCAATAATCAATTCGGCAAGCTGAGTCTCAAGATCGGTCGGAGCGCCAAAACTGGTTCCCCGCCCGAGGACGTTCTCTATGGCGGATATGACGGCGGGATGCCGGTGGCCGAGTATCATGGGGCCCCATGAACCGACATAATCGATATATTGATTGCCGTCGGCATCGTAAATCATAGCCCCCTCTGCCCGGTCGATAAACACCGGATCCCTTCCCACCGATTTGCAGGCACGAACCGGACTGTTCACCCCACCGGGTATTTTCCCAAGAGCCTGCTGAAAAAGTTTATGAGAGGTTTCATGGTTCATCTTTGCCGTTCCTTTCTCTTTCTTATTCGTTTATTAAATGTTGTTGATGCTGTACAGTCAGCACAGAAGTAAAATCGTATCAAACCCCCTCTGCGGGGTCAAGCGCATAACCGTCAGGTTTTATTGGGGCGTAAAGCTTCGACATTGCATAAATAACAAATGGCTTTTCATCTTAAAAGGGGATAGACATCGAATATGGGCGGAAAAAACCCGGCCGGAAGACTATCCAAATTCATCGCATACATGCTCGGCCGCAGACCGGATGAATTCGGCCTGGTTCCTGATGCATCCGGGTTTTTTAAAATTAGAGATTTTTTAAAAGCCATTGTCGAAGAGGATGGATGGCGCCATGTCCGCCGGTCTCATCTCAATGAGATTCTTTTAACGGTTCCCAATCCCCCCATGGAGATCCGGGAGAACCGTATCCGTTCAAAATCACCCCCCCGCACACCGCAGCCGATTCAGCCCGAAAGCCTTCCCAAACTCCTCTATACCTGCGTCCGGAACCGGGCATATCCCCATGTCGCTGAAAAGGGCATATCCCCATCTGGACAGGCATCGGTGATTCTCTGCGCCTCGCCGCAGATGGCAGAGCGGATCGGTAAACGCTCCGATCCGTCTCCGGTGCTGTTGACCGTGCATGTGAAAAATTCAACGTCACTTCGGGTAACGTTTCTACAATCCGGAGAATCTCTTTTCCTCGCCGAGCATATTCCGGTCGGCTGTTTTTCAGGTCCGCCACTGCCGAAACAGAAGGCCGAACCCCAAAAGCGGGCGGTACAAAAAGTTCCGGAACCGATAGAACCGGCCGGTTCCTTTCATCTGGATCTGGACAGGCTCCGGCAGAGACATCTTCCGAAAGGAAGAAAAAAGACAATCGACTGGAAAAAAGAACGGAAACGCATGAAGCGGGATAGAACCTGAAACAATGATAATTTTCTTTTGAGGCGGATGGTTTTCCATCTAAATCCGTATGGATAGGGTAATAAATAGACACCCCGACCCCTCAATGCGCTTGCCGCAAAAAAAATGGATGCATAAAAAAAAATTGACATAAACCGACATAGTTGATAAATGGCATATCCGTTACATGTAATGGGCCGTTAGCTCAACTAGGCAGAGCACCTGACTCTTAATCAGTAGGTTGAAGGTTCGATTCCTTCACGGCCCACCAGTCATTACCGGGTTAGCTTCAGATTGAGCTAACCCTTTTTTTTGACGCTGACGGAAGCAGGATGGAAAAAACAGGGCCTGCTCAAAAACGGTCTGGATCTTGGAAAAGATCGTTTTTTATTGACAAAATTATAAGAATTTTGTTATATTAACTATTTATTGTTTTATCCTTGCTCTGGGCAAGACTCAGGGCTTTATATCCATAAGGAGGTCAGATGAGACATTATGAAACGATTGTAATCATTGATTCGGATCTTTCAGAAGAAGAACGAACACCGCTCCTTGACCGGTTTGAGGAGATCCTCACCCAACTGGGAGGAACATTGATCCAGATGGACCACTGGGGCATGAAAAAACTCGCCTATGAAATCAACAAAAAGCCCCGGGGTTACTATCTGAGGATGGATTACGGAGGCACGGGATCGATTGTCGATGAAATCGAACGATTTTGTCGAATCGATGATCGGGTGTTAAAGTACATGACGGTGTTGCAGGCTGAATCAGTAGATGCCGAAAAACTGAAGGCCGAACTGAGCCAGGCGGAAATCGAGAAAACACCTGCAGTCTCGCCGGAGGCCGAGGCAGCGCCTGAAGCAACACCGGAGGCCGAGACAGCGCCTGAAGAAGCACCGGAGGCCGAGGCAGCGCCTGAAGCAACACCGGAGGCCGAGACAGCGCCTGAAGAAGCACCGGAGGCCGAGACAGCGCCTGAAGAAGCACCGGAGGCCGAGGCAGCGCCTGAAGAAGCACCGGAGGCCGAGACAGCGCCTGAAGAAGCACCGGAGGCCGAGACAGCGCCTGAAGAAGCACCGGAGGCCGAGGCAGCGCCTGAAGAAGCAGCACCGGAAACGCAGCAGGCTGAAGAAACGACTCCGAAAACCGAACCGGCCGAATCCACAGAGGACGAAACCACCCAGACCGAAAACGATGAAACCAAAAAAGAGGAGTCAGAATAATGCCAGCACCGGGTTCTTCATTTGGAAGGAATAGTAGCGGCGGCAGAGGCGGTAGAGGCGGCAGAGGCGGCAGAGGCGGCAGAGGCGGTTCATTCGGAAAAAAAAGGTTTTATCACCGCCGAAAAGTTTGTCGCTTTTGCGCAGACACCAGCCTTGAGATGGATTACAAAAATATCAAAACACTCAGGTATTTTATTACCGAACGGGGTAAAATCATCCCCAAGCGCATATCCGGAACATGCTCAAAGCATCAACGGGAATTGACGAGAACCATCAAACGGGCCCGGACCATTGCGCTGTTACCTTATGTCGGCGCTATGGGATACTAGCATTTTTTGAGATCGTCGCTCAGGGAGATAAGGATCGTGCCCCAGTTAAAACAAGGGCAGATACCAAAAGATATTCTGACAGGCACCGCCATTGCCTGCCTGATATTTGCGATATCGGTATATATTCCGATTTTCGGATTTTTTTGTTCTTTTTTTATCCCCCTGCCGATCTTATTCTATCGGTTAAAACTCGGCAGAAAGACCGGTCTCATCATTCCGATCGTCACCCTGTTCATCATGGTGATGATTTTCGGCAAATTTTCCATCGACCTGCTCTTTTTTATCGAACTGATGTTTCTGGGGTTTGCACTCGGTGAGCTGCTTGAGATCGATCTCACCATTGAAAAAACCGTTCTCTATGCATGTGCTGCGGTTTTTGTCACCGGTCTGATGGGGTTGTTTTTATATGGGCAGCTGACCCACATGGGGATAGTTGCCCTGGCATCTGAATACGTCGATAAAAACCTCCAGCTCACACTCGCGCTCTATAAAAATATGGGGGTTTCGGAAGAAAACATTCAGATGATATCGGATTCGTTGCCGCACATTCAATATGTGCTGATACGGATCATCCCCGCGCTGGTCTTTGCCTCAACCCTGTTTGTCTCCTGGACAAACCTGTTGATGGCCAGGACCATCTTGAATACCAAGAGTGCTTTTTTCTCGGCATTCGGGTTGCTGAACCGGTGGCGCCCACCGGAGATTCTGGTCTGGGGTGTTATCGGATGCGGTCTGGTCCTGCTGATCCCCAACAGCTCGCTCAAACTTTTGGGATTAAATGGACTGATCACATTACTGACAGTCTATTTTTTTGCGGGAATCGCCATTGTGTCATTTTTTTTTGAAAAAAAACGATTCCCGCGGATATTCCGAATTTTTCTATACAGCATGATCGGTTTACAACAGTTTATCTTGCTGATGGTGATCGGACTCGGATTCATTGATGTATGGTTGAATTTTCGGAAACTTGAGCTGAAAACATCTCAAAAAAATGAATAAGACATATAAAAATTCAAATCGCCCAAAAGCGGAGGTACGGATATGAAAGTTATTTTGAAAGAAACCATCGAAGCCGTCGGTATCATCGGCAGCACGGTTACGGTTGCCGATGGTTATGCCCGGAATTACTTGCTGCCCCAAGACAAGGCTGTGCCGGACACCCCAAAAAACCGGATATTCATCGGGCAGCAGCGGGTCAAGTTTGACATCCAGATCGCCAAGGAAAAACAGCTGGCTGAGGAGATGGCAAAACGTCTGGAGGAAATCACCTGCACCGTCACCGCCAGGGTCAGCGAAGAAGATCGGCTTTACGGCTCGGTGACTGTCCGGGACATCATGGATGCACTCGCCACCCAGGATATCACCATCGAAAAGCGAATGATATTGATGAAAGAGCCGATCAAAAGCATCGGAACTTTCAAAGTCCCTGTCCGCGTCTACAAAGGGGTTGAACCGGAAATTTCGGTGGACGTGGTTGCTGAGTAACCGGTACCGGTTTTAATAAAGCTTTTTCACCGGCCGACGGCCGATAGGGGAAAAGCTTGTAAAATTCGTCGAAAAATATGCCATACAATCCCTCACAAGCCAATAAGGACCCGGCTTTATTTAAGCTTCCTCCTCAGAGTTTAGAAGCTGAAGAGTCTTTGTTGAGCGCGATTTTAATCGATAACCAGACCCTATTGGAAGTCGTTGAAATCCTGCAGCCTGAAGATTTCTACAAATCCGCCCATCAGAAGATATTTTCAGCCGTCCTCAACCTGTTTTCAAACAGTGAACCGGTAGACCTTGTCACGTTGACCACCCAGCTTCGAGACGACGGCCACCTGGAAGAAGTCGGCGGCGCCACCTATCTGGCCGCCCTTGTTGAGACAGTCCCCCTGGCGGTTAATGCCAAACATTATTCAAAAATTATCCACGATAAAGCCGCCTTGCGCCGCCTGATCGACAAGGCCAACCAGATCGCCAAACGCTGCTTTGAGGATCAGGGAGATGTCGAAGGCGTTGTCGATTTTGCCGAAACCGCAATTTTCGAAATTTCCGAAAACAAGATCCGGCCCTCCTTTTATGCCCTCAAAGACATCATCGAGAAAAATATCGATGTCATCGAAGAACGCCAGGGAAACAAGGCCCTGGTCACCGGCGTAACCACGGGGTTTACCCGACTCGACAGCCTGACGTCCGGTTTCCAGAATTCCGATCTTATTATCCTGGCGGGGCGACCCAGTATGGGAAAAACCGCCCTGGCGTTAAATATCGCCAGAAACGCAGCCATCGACGCCAACGTGCCGGTGGCGCTGTTTTCTTTGGAAATGTCAAAAGAACAGCTGTCCATGCGGATGCTCTGTTCGGAAGCCCGTGTCGATTCCTCAAAAATCAGGAGCGGTTTTTTCAGTAAAAAGGACTGGGTAGACCTCACCGATGCGGCCGGTGTACTGAGCGAAGCACCCATCTTCATAGACGACTCCCCGGGTCTTACCGTCATGGAAATTCGTGCCAAGTCCCGGCGGTTAAAAATGGATAAAGGCATCGGCCTGGTCATCATCGATTATCTCCAGTTGATGAAAGGACGGGCCTCTGCGGAACGAAGAGATCTTGAAATCTCTGAAATATCACGCGCACTGAAGGCCCTGGCCAAAGAGGCCGATATTCCGGTCATTGCGCTTTCCCAGTTGAACCGAAAACTCGAAGAGCGGAGCGATAAACGACCGTTGCTGTCGGATCTTCGTGAATCCGGGGCCTTGGAGCAAGATGCCGATGTCGTGGCCTTTATCTATCGGGACGAAGTCTATAATCGGGATGAAAACAATCCCAACATCGGCACTGCAGAGTTACTGGTCAGGAAGCAACGAAACGGACCGACCGGGGATGTGCCGTTGAAGTTTTTTCATGCACATACACGATTTGAAAACCTGCAAGATCCGAAATTCTTAAAGCAGTATGAATAGATGGCCGATTATTAATCATAAAGGGAGGTTTTCATACCGTTGCCCATAGATATTGACGCCGTAAAGAAAACCGGGATGTCCGCCGCCTATAGAGGCGCCGAAGCCCTCCGTCTGCTTTTTGGAAAAATCACCCAGATCGATAAAAAGGGGCGAATCGATCTGGTGACCGAAGCGGATACGGAATCCGAAAAAATTATCATCAAAACGATCCGTGCCGCTTTTCCCGACCATGCCATACTTGCCGAGGAGAGTGGCATGAATGACGGCACTCCGGAGTATCAATGGTATATTGATCCGTTGGACGGAACCACAAACTTTGCAAACGGACTCAGTCTATTTTGCGTCTCCATCGCCTTTGCCGTTAATGGAGATGTGGTTTTCGGTATCGTTTTGAGCCCGTATACAGATGAACTATTTACAGCCGTCAAAGGCGCCGGTGCACTGAGAAACAGCCGGCCCATCCGGGTATCCGGCACCGAAACGGTTACAGACAGCCTGCTGGTCACCGGATTTCCATATGATTTTATAAACGATGGACCGATGATCCAGCGATTTTCACGCTGTCTGCGACAGGCCCAGGGCATTCGACGGTTGGGGTCGGCAGCACTGGACCTTTGTTATGTCGCCTGTGGACGATTTGCCGGATACTGGGAACAGGACCTTCACCCCTGGGACACTGCCGCCGGGTTCTTGATCGCAAAAGAAGCCGGGGGCCTGGTTACAGATTATTCGGATCGAGCGTTTACTGTGGATACGAAAGAGATATTGGCAACCAACGGCAAAATTCACAAGGAGATGCTGGCCCTGTTATTACCTGAGGACAGAATATGAAAAAGAAAACCACCGGTAGATTGCATGTTGATCATCACCTCGGATGCTTTGGCGAATTCAATGCAACAGACCGGCTCTGCACGGCCCTCTGCGCCCTTCGCCTGCGGTGCGTCATCGAGCGTGATCAGAATGTCCGTATGGAGATTCTGGAAGAGTTGGTATCTTCCGAAGGTATACCGCTAAAGATCCAATAATCGCGGTGGGGAAAGGGTTTTTATGAATAACCTTGTGACCGTTAGGGATTGCCGGATACTAACTTTTTGCTAAGATATTTAACCTGCTCCGAAATCGTACCGTTTGACTTTATCTCCCGCTCAATCGTACCGATGGAATACATCGCGGTTGCATGATACCGGTTAAAGCTTTTACCGATCGCCTGAAGCGGCTGATCCGTGTGCTTTCGGGCCAGGTACATGGCGATCTGCCGAGGCTTTACCAAAGCCTGTTTTCTAGATTTCGATACCAACGCTTCCAGGGTGATGTTGTAGTGGGTGGAGATCAGTTTCTTTATAAACTCAAGGGTAATGAGCTTGCTTCGCCGGGCAATATTCTTTACCACGCTCTCGGCCAGCTTCAGATCGATGGCTCTGTTTAACAGAGAAGATTTTGCCGCCACCCCGATCAACCCGCTCTCAAGCTGCCGAACATTTTCAGAAAGCTCTCCTGCCAAATATTGCGTGACCTCCTCCGGCAGATCGAATCCGTTCTCAGTGGACTTCTTTTGCAGAATTCGGGTTCGGGTGCGAAAATTCGGCGGTTCGATATTTGAAATCAGGCTGCATAGAAGACGAGATTTCAACTGATCATTCATCTTGGGAATATCCGCCGGAAGATTACAGCTGGTAAAGATAAGTTTTTTGTTTGCATTGAGCAGGCAGTCCAAAGTCAACGCCAGTTCGATCTGCGTCCTTTCCTTTCCGGTGAGGAAATGAATATCTTCCAGCAGCAGGACATCGCACTGTCTCCGGTATTTTTCCTTGAATTTATCTATGGAGTCGTTTCTGAAGGCATAGACCATCTCGTTTGTAAAATCTTCGGCAGTAATGTAGTAGACCCGTTGCGAAGGAAACTGGCCCAATATATGATGCCCCACAGCTTGGGACAGGTGGCTTTTCCCCATACCGGGATTCGATACTAGAAGAAGGGTATTTTGCTGGGACAGCTGTTGAGATGCCAGAGACAAGGAGGCAGAGTATGCAAAATCATTGTTCCCGCCGACAACAAAGTGGTCAAAGGTAAAATTTCTTCTCAACATTCGCCCGGCATGCGGCTGGACATTGACACTGGGTAGCGGCTTCTGGCTGGGTTGAAGGGGTTCGTTTTTTTTCACCTTGTTCACGTTCACCTGAGGGGTGACCTCCAGCGTGACGCTGCACGGCACGCCAAAGGCTTGCCGGACTTCCGATTCGATAAGCGGGCCGTAGTGGTTTTGGACTCGTTTTTTTGAAAAGAAATTCGGTGTCGACAATACCACCTGATCTGCCTGGAATGACTGTATCTGCAACGGTTCAATCCACATTCGGTAGCTGTGCCCCGGGACCCGTTCTTTAATGGAAGCTTTTGCTTTTACCCAGATTGATTCCATAAAACTCCATGCCTACAACAAGAATTCTACCGCGTTTTAAAAAAATATGGTCTAATTGAATGGAAATTCGACAAATAACTACAATCTGGAACGACTATTGCATTTTACCTCGTAAAGATCAAAGAGGTATCTCATTTGTAGCGCATTTTCTATGTCATCGGCGGCCCGGTGTCAAACCGGAAAAAATCGTTTCTACGTCATTTATTAAGCTAGTTATGAACAATAGTTATCTATCTGTATTTACTTATATTTTTTATATAAAATCGAACAACTCCTTATAAATACAACCTTTTTTAACATAGGCCCATTTTCGTAAGCATTTTAGACAGATTCAACTTTATCGTCAGTGTTTAAACAATATTCCGCCATTCGAATTGCTCTTTAAATCTTTAATTATCTTCCATTTTCGTTAAAATAAATCCATTTTTATGACGGTGAACATCCCTCTCGGCACCATGTTCGATCCACTGTGACCCGGGGGGTCCGCGATTCAGAAACCGGGCAACCGGAAAAACCTTTCATTTCAATCCCATACCCACAATAAAAAAGAACCGCTGTTTTAAAAAACAAACTATCCGGTTACCGGCAGAATGCAAGAGAATAATCGAATAAAACTTTTACGGATTATTTCCCTATCCGATAGAGGCTTTTAAACTTTCCATAAACCCGGAGAAAACATTCTCCTCCTTATTCGGAATGATAATTGATAGTAAATTTTACACACCCTCTTCCGCACTCAAATAGACGTTTAAGGTGATCTGATTGCCGACTGTCAGAATGTTTTAATATAATAGGGAGTGTTCGCCATCGAACAGCATATCGGATCCAGCCGCTTTAATCTGTTTGAAAAAATCCTATTTGCCGAGTACAATATTTGGTTCGAGGATTTTTGATCTCTAAAGAACCGGAGAGGAACCGGGCAGCCCATGAAAGTTGAACAGATAACCGTCCGCGGTGCAAGACAGTACAATCTAAAAAACATCGATGTCAATTTGCCACGCAACAAACTTGTGGTCATAACGGGATTATCCGGTTCCGGGAAATCGACGCTTGCCTTTGACACGCTCTATGCTGAAGGACAACGCCGTTACGTTGAATCCCTTTCCACATACGCACGCCAATTCCTGGAACGGATGGACAAGCCGGATATAGATACCATCGACGGACTTTCACCGGCCATTGCCATTGAGCAGAAAGCCGCCAGTCATAATCCTCGATCAACGGTCGGAACGGTCACGGAAATTTATGATTACCTTCGCCTGCTTTTCGCAAGGATCGGTATTCCGCATTGCTTCCGATGCGACCTGCCCATATCGTCCCAAACCGTTGATCAGATGGTCGACCGGGTGATGTCGATTCCGGAACATTCAAAAATATTTGTCCTCTCCCCTCTGATTGCCGACCAAAAAGGATCCCATGAAAAAATTCTCCGCAGCCTCAAAAAAGATGGGTTCGCACGGGTTCGAATAGACGGGAAAATATTGGAGATCGAAACGGTTTCAAAACTCGATAAAAACCGAAACCACACCATCGAGGTGGTGGTGGATCGTCTCATTGTGAAGTCATCAATTCGAAACCGGTTGGCGGACTCACTGGAACTGGCCCTATCGCTCTCAGAGGGCCAGGCCATCATCGATACTCCGGATACAGCCCCGATACTTTTCACCGAAACCGCCGCCTGTCCGGAATGCGGTATCAGCTATCCGGAATTTACCCCGGCCAGTTTCTCTTTCAACTCCCCCCAGGGCGCCTGCCCGAAATGCGACGGACTCGGCACCACCAATGCCTTTGATCCAAAGCTCATCGTCCCGAACCCGGAACTGTCACTCAGAGAAGGTGCGGTGGCACCATGGTCTCACCGAAACTCCGTCTACTTCGTCGAATTTTTAGACGCCCTGACCCGGAGCTATGGAATGGATATTTACATGCCTTTTAAGGATCTTTCGGACCCCTTCAAACAGATGATCTTTTTCGGGTCCGGAGAAGATAAGATATCTTTCTATTTTGAACGGAACAACCGACGCGTCATCGATGAAAAACCGTATGAGGGGATCATTCCCACCCTCGAGCGGCGCTACGTCGAAACCGATTCTCACCAGGCACGCGAGGAGATCAAGCAGTATATGAATTTCCGTCCGTGTCCTGACTGTCAGGGCACTAAATTGCGGGAAGAAAGCCGATCGGTTCATGTCACGGGGCTTGCCATATATGAAATTTCTGCGCTTTCGATCGCAGACGCGCACACCTTCTTTCATCAATTGAAACTGGATGGAAAAGCAAAAAAGATTGCAAATCGAATTCAGAAAGAAATTATCGAACGCTTGGATTTTCTAAAAAATGTCGGCCTTTCCTACTTGACGCTGGACAGGCCGACGTCGACACTTTCCGGTGGAGAGAGTCAGCGGATCCGTCTGGCCACACAGATCGGCTCAAAACTCACCGGCGTGCTTTATGTTTTGGATGAACCGAGTATCGGACTTCATCAGCGAGACAACCGGCGCCTTTTTCAAACCCTGATCGACATGCGGAACCTGGGCAACACGGTACTTGTCGTGGAACATGATGAGGAGACGATTCGAAATGCGGACTACGTGGTCGACATGGGCCCCGGAGCCGGGATTCACGGTGGCCGGGTCGTCTTCGCAGGACCTCCCGATGCCCTTGCAATGGACAAAGACTCCCTGACCGGTCAGTACCTTTCACAGCGCAAACGGATCGATATACCCAAAAAGCGGCGTACGGGTAACGGCAAATACCTTACCGTCTGGGGTGCCTCAGAGAACAATCTCAAGCAGCTTGATGTCCGTTTTCCCCTCGGATGCTTTATCTGCGTAACCGGAGTCTCCGGTTCCGGCAAATCGACGCTGATTTTAGAAACCTTATACCGGGCCGTCGCCCAACGGATCTACCGGACCCGTATTCAGGCAGGGGCACATAAGCAGATCACCGGCCTTGAACATGTGGACAAAGTGATCCATATCGACCAATCACCCATCGGGAAAACACCCCGTTCAAACCCGGGTACCTACACGGGAGTTTTCAGCCATATTCGGGATTTATTCTCAAAGACACCCGAATCCCGAATGCGAGGCTATGGCCCCGGGCGCTACAGTTTCAACATTAAAGGCGGCCGTTGTGAGGCCTGCAAGGGGGAAGGCATTATCAAGATCGGCATGCATTTCCTTCCGGATGTCTACGTCGCCTGCGATATCTGCGGGGGGAGACGGTATAACCGGGAAACCCTTGAGGTAAAATATAAAGGAAAAAACATCACTGAAATTTTAGACCAGACCGTAGACCAATCACTTCGGTTTTTCCAGAATATCGGTCACATTCGAACAAAACTTGAAACCCTTTCAGAGGTCGGCATCGGATACATCCGATTGGGCCAGCCGGCTGTCACGCTATCCGGCGGTGAAGCCCAACGGGTCAAACTTGCACGTGAACTCAGCAAAAAAGCGACCGGTAAAACGATTTATATATTGGATGAACCGACCACGGGACTCCATTCAGACGACATAAAAAAGCTGCTCCTGGTATTGGGCAGACTGGCCGACGCCGGCAATACCGTCATTGTCATTGAACATCATCTGGATGTAATAAAAACTGCCGACCATGTTATCGATCTGGGGCCGGAAGGGGGGGATGAGGGGGGCTACATTGTCGGCTGCGGTACACCCGAAGAAATCGTCGCCATTTCCGATTCCTACACAGGCCAATATCTTAAGGCAATCCTTATGCGGAACAATCTGGGCACATAAAAAACAGATCGGCCGTTTGAATAGAGAGAGACCTGCGATCCCTTATAAAGAGGGTCTTTACAGGGTTGTGCCGTGTAAACGGCACAACCCTGTTAGACACTCAGCATCGAAAAGGAGGGGGCTAGTGGCCGGCGCCGAAAAGCGCGGCAATCGCTCCTGCCTGGGGATGCGCATAGATAAGGATCAGAGAAACAACCAACGAATAGATACAGAGAGACTCAATCATTGCAAGACCGATAAGCATCGTCACGGTTACCTTACCGGATGATTCGGGGTTCCTCGCAATCCCCTCAACTGCAGCTTTTAAACCGAGACTCTGGGCGATACCGCAGACAGCTGCAGCCACCGCAAGACCGAACCCGGCCGCTGCTACACACATGATAAAAAAGTCCAATGCTTTTTCTTCCATACTCGACTCTACCTCCTCTTTTGATTTTATGATTTGCTTTGTTTAATGTTTCCTTGCTTTCGTATGAACAGACCGCAATCAACCGGGCAGGTGTTGCGGTAAAAAACTCTTTAACTAGTGCGCATGCTCCATGGCGCCGGTAAAATAAATAATGGACAATAAAAAAAACACAAACGCCTGGACCAGGGCAACAAATATACCCAAGGCCATAATCGGCAGCGGGGCGAAAAATGCGCCTGCCAGGGCAAAGAGGATCGCCAAAACCAGCTCGTGCCCCATCATATTCCCGAAGAGTCGAAAAGACAGGGACAGCACCCGGGCAAAGTGGGCAATGACTTCAATAGGGAAAATGATGGGTATCATCCACCATATCGGCCCGAGAAAATGTTTGATGTATTTTGCACCGTGGCATTTGATACCGATGTAGTGGGTAAAAACAAAAACCGTGATCGCACAAGATGCCGTGGTATTCAAACTGGCCGTGGGCGGAAAAAAACCGGGAACCAATCCCACAAGATTGCAGGTAAGAATGTAAATAAAGATGGTTGCAACGATCGGGAAAAACCAGCGTCCCTCTTCTCCGGAGACATCGATCATAAAATCCTCAATGCCGGAGATAACGACTTCAAAAAAGTTCTGGGCGCCGGTGGGGACCAGACTCAGTTTTTTTGCGGCAAGAGAGCCAAAAAAAATAAGAACGATCATCACCACCCAGGAATAGATCACATGGGGGTATGAATGGGCAAAATGCGCCAGGCCGATCCACTCAAACAGCTTTACAAAAAACATATAGGGATGTTCCATCCTTAAATTGCCTCCTTGAAAATCATTCGCTTTATTTCACACAGGGTCGCTGCCACAATACTGGCAATCACGATGGAAAGTCCGATAAAAAGCCCCACCGGATGCACAAAATGTCCTGATATGAGAAAAAATATAATAATTCCACTGGCCAGAAACCTTACATAGGATTTTGCCATCACCGCCCCATGCGATGAGAGGTGGGCTGGCGACAACGCCTTTTTTAAGGTTCGATACATGAGATGAAAATTGAGTGTTACGATGAGCCCCCCGCAAACAATGCCCCTGGCGACACCCGGGGAGGAGAGGGAAAGGCCTAACAGGCTTATAGAACAAAAAAGGATCCAATTGGATCGCATTACAAATTTTAAAAGTCGTTGTTGAATGTTCACGGTCTATATCTTCGGTCCTGCAAATAACCGGTTCTGTCAAAGTTGCCGGCTCTTCTTGATTGCCATGGCAATGTTTCGGAATGCTGCAAAAATCCCCAGCACAAGAAAAAATAGCGTTAAGTAAGGTGTTGTCTGAAACACCTCCCGATCCAGGTATATACCGATAGCCAGCCCGATAAAAATCGAAAGCGATACCGAAAGACCGAGACTGCTAAAATATGCCAATTGTCTGAACTGTCTGCGGGTCTCTCTTTTCATATCCCGATCGGTGCTTTGCGCAAGAATCGAATAAAATCAAGCCCGTAAGCCCCTATCATAGGTTCATAGCCAAGTCAATCCCAAAATAAAATCAGCCATGGCACCGGACGGCGTTTCCGGGGAATAAAAAAAATTATCCTCTAAAGCCGTAATTTATCCGTATAAAAATCGGATCGTCCAGACAGCCATGCAGGTAATTTCCGTACATCTTGCGCCGATTCGCCGGTAGCCGGGTCCTGGTGTTTTCCCGGGTCTTTCCTTAACACGCCGGTCGGTTTTATCGCAAGGATTAAAAGTGACGTTTAAATGATAATACTCAGCAAGCCGCTACGGTCGTCCATGAGACGATCCGAAATAGAGGCGGTTGAAAGCGTCTGCGGATTGACCTGACAGCAAGACATCTCATAGACATGAAAACCGCTTTTTTGAAGCTTTTCGGCAAGCTCTGGAAGATGCGCATTGATGAGTGCTTGAACGGTTTCATTTTCAACGCTGAGCATCCCGTTGATGGAATTTTCAAGAATTGAAATATCCACCTGCAAATGACCCAGATTGGACATTTCCAACAGCAGCGATACACGCACAACCCGATTTTTTTTATCTCCGTCGCCACCCGATTCTTTTCCCAGATCAATAAGCATCTGTCCGAACCGGATATTCTCATTAAAAAGTGTCGGAAGCGGGATGAGATACCGTCCGGATTCTCTCGACACCTGGCTGTTTAGAACCTGAAGCTGTTCTATACTGTCAAGATAAGCACGGATGTCGATCACCCGGCCATCACCTTCATCTGCAATATTCTGGACCGCAGCCATGGCCAAGGCCTTAAGATCGCCCGCGATCAGTCTCTGAACCACCGGTTCCGGCAGAGGCCTTTCCGACAGGAGCATCGACAGAAGTTTGTTTTCCCATGTCAAACCACTTTTGCTGATAAAAGATTTTACCGTGTTCTGATCCAGATGCCCGGCTGGATCCTGCATCGATTTTAAAAGGTGCTCCAGTCGCTTGAACACCTCTGCACCGGAAGCATTCATCTTTGGGATATTTGAATCGGGTACTGCCTTTATGAACCGGGACAATAGGCTGTAGGGTCCGGATTTCCCCAACAACTTTAACGCATCGAGAGGACATTCAAACCATTTCCCCCCTTTTGCCTCAACAACCTGAAATTCCGGTTGCGCACCGGCCCGGGTTACACGAAGCAGTATTTTTTGTCCGGGCTGTAGCGGAAGATGGGTGCGGGCGGATACGGTTTTACCCTGGATAATAAGCTGTGCCTGTCTTTGAGATACGGTCCGGTCGACGCGCGCCTCAACAATCTGCCCCTTATGAAAACGCCCGAGCAGATTGTCGGAATCGACCTTTGTGTCGAGTCGGACTCGGGAGGAGGTGGCGAGTATTTGAGAAATGACTGGGCCCATGGGTTATCGATATCCGGATTTTTTACTTTCCCGACGCCGGCAAATCCTGTTCAATCTTTAAAAACTTCCGTTTAAGATTAAACACCATCTCAACTTCCCTTTTCGGCAACGCCAGCTTGCCGGCAACCGCTTTGGCATCATGACCTCTGTTAAAGAGGTCGACAATGGCCTTTTGTTGATCGTATACATCGCTGTGGGCCTGGACTCCCGAAACCTCTCCGGACTTTTGGCATGTTTCCGCCCGGTTCAGCAGCAGATTGAGGCTGATGATCCGGCTGTCGAGCCTTTCATTCAACTGTTGAATGATCCGATTCTTCTCTTTTAATTGTCGTTCAAACGCTTTTGCAGTGGCATCGGCTTCCTTCAGCAACGGTTCCAGCATACCGATAACCCTCTTGACGGCTTCACCGGAGGCGTCCTTGGGTAACGCTGTACGAAAAAATCTTAAAAAATAGACGACCAACAGTACAAGGACAAGATCGATGACCATCTGAAAGGCGACCCAAAATTTTACGGTAAATAACTCCATAGTTTCCTATTGCTCTATTTCGAAAATACGGTAACGCATTTTTGTCTGGACAACTATCCTGTATAAACTGATATTTAAAGTTTGAAATTTAAAGTGACTAAAGTGAGCTAAAATTGAGGAACGCGCTTTTAGCGCGGTCATTATAATTGAAAGAATACCTTAATTTTAGGCACTTCAAACTTTAGGCACTTAAAACTTTTTTCATAGAATGAAAAAGACAATTCTAAAACGTAGCCTTATTCAATAACACATGAACTTAAGCAACCGTGTCCACGATCCTTCCGGAAGATCTTTTCTCCTGCTCGGACCGCTCATCGGATTCCGGATTTTCATTGCTTCCGCTGCGGCGCTTCTTACGTTTATCCGGCGATTCCTTATCCGGTTCTGCCTGTTTGGGATCCTCCGACTTCTGGACAGTTGTCCGCTGTTCTGCTTCTTTCTCCTTCTGATGGACCACTGCCAGCTGACTCAACTCCTGTGTCGCATGTCGGATATTCTGAGCACTTTTAGCACTGTCGCTATGCTGAAACACGATATTCATATTTGAAATGGTCGACATGGCTGGTATCCCCATTGTGCCGATAAATTTAAAACATCACGATCGTGTCCACATTAACGTCACGAACGGATCGTTCAGGTACAGACCCGTTCAAGGCCTTAAGGATTTCCATTTTTAAACTAATCTCACCAATCTTCGATTTATCCAGAGCACCGAGCATCCTTTTTATCACATCATATATAATATTTCGGTAAAACGGGGCATGGGCTTTAATTAGGGATACGGCCTTTGAGTGGGTCAGTTCGATGGAAACATCCGCGGTAATATACGTCAAGTCCTTCCGTTCCACGGGCGCCGGAACCAGAAAACGCTTTAACGTAATTGCACGGGGAGACCTTCTGAATGTGGTTGGCGCTTTGGCCACGGTGGTATCTATAACCGGATAAAAGGACACCTCCGGTGCGATCACCTTATGGCTTTTTTTATTATACAACCAGAGCAATCCATTCAATGCGGTTCCCATAAAAAAGACCACAGACAGCGTGATCCAAAAATCCCTATGAAGGGGCCAGATAGATTTTGAACGCGGTTTCTTCTCCTTCGGCGCTGCCGGCATCTCCTCAAGTATGACACGATCTACGGACGCAGATACACCCGCTTCCTCTTCAAGCGTCTCTTGCTCCAGCAGGTCATCTATATCCTCAGAAGATGCTTCCGTTGACGTCTCACCATCTGTCGATGCGTCGCTGTCTGTGATACCGGCTTCTGTTTCCGCACCGGTTTCTTCTGGTGCTGCCGCATCCTCTTGCACTTCAGCGGGAGCATCGGGTGATTCATCCGCCTGACTCAGAAGGCGATCGATTTCATCCTGGGAGACAAAATCGATATCATTTCCGGATTTATCGGCCATGGTTCGGTTCTCTTATCCTACTTCCGACGCGGTCATACATCCACCCCGTTTCTATTCGGCATGGTAGGCTTTCAATTTCGATTTTAACTTTATGAGTGCCAGGGTATGAATTTGACATATCCTCGATTCCGTCAACTCCAGTATGTGACCGATCTCTTTTAAAGTCAGATCTTCATAGTAATAGAGGGATATGACCATCTGCTCTTTCTCGGACAACGACTGAATGGCTCTGGCCAGATAGTGTTTGAGTTCGTTCTTTACGACATTTTGAGTCGGATCGTCATCACTGAGAATCCTTTCCTGAAAAGACTTTTTTGTCAGAGAATCGTTATCTTCGTCTTTTATATACTCATCGAGACTGAAGAGTCCGATTCCATGAATATTGGATAGCAGTTTGTAGTAGTCTTCAAGTGGAATTTCGATCTCTTCGGCAATCTCCCAGTCTTCAGCCGGACGGCCCTCTCGGGCTTCGACACTCATGAGCGCTTTTTCAATCTGCTGTATTTTTTTCCGCATGGATCGGGAATACCAGTCCATACTTCGAAGCTCATCGAGAATCGCTCCTTTGATCCGGTAGGCTGCATAGGTCTTTAAATCGACCTCCTTTGAGGGGTCGAATCGATCAATGGCATCGATAAGCCCCAAGCATCCGGCACTGATTAATTCATCAAAAGCGATGCTCGAAGGAATCCGCATCGCCATCCGCCCGGCAATGTGTTTGACCAGCGGGGCATACCCGACAATCATCTCCTCACGTTTCTTCCCGCTAAACGCCCGAGAAGTCTTTTTTCTTACCCTGCCTGCAGTCCTTTGTGCCATATGCATAATTCTTACCGTTCGATATCAGTGTTAATAAAAATACACAAAAACAACTACTAAAGTGCTAAGGCATCTGATTCTGGCCGACCGATCCGCTTCCGCCGGCCTCGGCAACCCGGTAGTCGATATATCGTTTTAGAAAAAACTTGATATTTCCGTCCGATTCTGTCCGCCGCGGCCAATCGATAAGGTTTTTTGCCGTCTTTTCGATCATCTTGCTAAACTCCGCCCCGGGATACAGTTCCATTACGGGTTTCCGTTTTTTGATCGCCTTTTTCACCAACTCATCACCGGGGATATATCCGATGTATTCGATGGCAATATCCGGCAGGAACTGATCCGTTGCCCGGCTCAGGTTTGCATAAACCGATTTCGCCTCCCGGGCATCTTTGACCATATTTACCAGCAGCTTGAAATGCTTTGTCCCGTGGTCCACCGCCATGACTTTCATCATGGCATAGGCATCGGTGATGGAAGTCGGTTCTGAGGTTGCCAGGATAATGCAGTCATCTGCGGCCAGATTAAAATAGATCACGTTTTGAGATATCCCCGCGCCGGTATCGATCAGAAGAATATCCAGCCCGTCTCCTAAGGTCTCGAACTCACTGAGGAGACTCAATTTTTGTCCTTCGGTCAGGTGGGTCAAATTCATAAACCCTGACCCCGCCGGTATGATCCGAACACCGGCAGGACCCTCTACGATGATTTCGGAAAGGGTTTTCTCCCCATCGATCACATGCCCGATATTATAGGCCGGATGAATACCGAAAATTATATCGATATTTGCAAGTCCCAGATCGGCATCCAGTACCATCACCTTCTGCCCGAGCCGGGAAAGGGCCATGGCCAGGCTCCCGACGATATTGGTTTTACCGACCCCGCCCTTTCCGCTGGTAACCGAAACGACCCTTGGCGGAGTACCGGCACCGGTTGCCGATACGGCCGCCGAAGTCTTTATCTGGAATGCTCCTTGATTGACCATTTTTCTTAAGCTGCTTGCTTGATCCACTGTCTGTCACTCCTTATGGTCCGTTATCGGTTAATGGGCGGTTTGAACGGAATTTCCTTTATCGATTCCATAGAATTCGTCTATTTCCGCAAAATAAATTTTAAAATATTTTTTCGGGTAGCGATCAAAATATCTTCGGGAACCCGCTGGCCGTTGGTCATAAAAGAAATCGGCATTTTCAACTGGGCCACCTGATCGATAATGGCTCCACGCCTGCTTGTTTCGTCAAGTTTTGTAAACAGATAGGTTTCCGGTTGCAGTATGGAAAAATTCTTGGCCGCCTCTTTCATATCATTCCGTTCGGTTGTTGCGCTCAACACCAGATGACTTGAAATCTCATGGGCCCCCTCCATAAATCGCCCCAACTCCTTCATCCGGTCTTTATCGAGATGGCTCTGCCCGGCGGTATCGATCAATATGATCTCCTTGTCCCGCATCTTCTGAACCGCCATTTTCAGCTCCCGGGGGGTAAAGGCAGACAGGCAGGGCAGTCCCATAATAGAGGCATAGGTTCTCAGTTGATCAACCGCACCGATACGGTAGCTGTCGACGGAGATTATTCCGATCTCTTTTCGATGATTCAACCGCAGCATGGCCGCCAGTTTTGCAATGGTTGTGGTTTTACCGACACCGGTCGGTCCGATAAACGCCGCCATGTGTCGGCCCCCGTTTTTTAGTGAAAACGGGTCAAAGACCTTAACCATGGACATGATTGCACTGACCACCCCTTTTGTGATCTCCTCCATGCTCAGGTTCTTTTTCCGTCCCGCTTCAATACCTTTGATCATAATCTGACGTGCATACCGCTCTGAGATGCCCGCCTTGACCAATCGGACATAAAGATTGAGGCTTTCCGGATAAAGCTGCAAAAAATCCGGAAGTCCCCCGGCCTGATCGACCAGAAACAACATATCCTTGATACTGAAAAGCTCTGCGGAGTGATCCGCCCATTTGTCAGGAGGTGTCGCGTTGGCCGCTTTATGGTAGCTATTGAACCGATTAATAGATCCGCTCTCTTTATGGCCAAATTCCACAACATCCTCATCTGCGGATACGCTCTGTAATGCCGCGGTCACCTCAAACATCTGTTTGCCGTATCCGGTTTTCGGTATCCGCCGTGTCGACAGGATCATGGCATCGGGGCCGATATCTTCCTTGATCCGGCCGATGGCCTCCTGAATGCTTTTCGCTTTGTACCGCTTAATCGCCATGGACCAGGGTTACCTTTCCGTTTGCCTGGATACGAACATTCTGCATGATTTCAGCATGTGATATCACCATAACCGATGGATCGACCTGCTCGACGATCTTTCTCAAATGCCGTCGGACGGCCGGTGAACAGAGAATCAGGGGCTGCATGTTCATTACGACCACCTTCTCTGCCGCCTCCTGAACCGAGGCCGATATGTTTTCCACAACACCGGGCTCCAACGCAATATAGGTGCCATGCTCGGACCGTTGAAGGCTCTTTGCAAACAGATCCTCAATGGCGGCATCCACGGTGATGACGTTTAATATGCCGTCCTCCTGGATAAGAGACGAAAGAATCGAGCGTGCGAGTTTCTGCCGGACATATTCCGTCAACAGATCCGGGTCCTTACTCATGGTTGCGTAATCGGCCAGTGTTTCCACAATTGTCAGCAGATCCCGGATAGAGATCCGTTCCCTGAGCAGGTTCTGCAGGACCTTCTGAACGATACCCAGTGACAGAAGAGACGGAACCAACTCTTCCACAGCCTTTGGATGCGTCTTTGTCAGGTTGTCCAGAAGGTGCTGGGTTTCCTGTCGACCCATCAGATCGGCGGTGTTATTTCGGATGATTTCCGTCAAGTGCGTCGCAATAACGGTTGGGATATCCACAACGGTATAACCGGCAAATTTTGCTTCTTCTTCCCTGTCTTTCGGTATCCAGACCGCCGGCAGATTGAATGCAGGCTCCCGTGTTGAAACACCATCGATTTTCCGGGGAGCATCTCCGGGGTCCATGGCCAGCAGATGATCGACCATCAGTTCACATCGGGCTGTCTCGACCCCTTTGATCACCATCCGATATTCCGATGGCTTCAACTTCAGATTGTCACGAATATGGATCGGAGGGATGACAACACCCATCTCCGTTGCAAACTGCCTCCGGATGGCACGAATCCGCCCCAGAAGGCTGCCGTCCTGTTCCTTGTCGACCAATGGGATGAGGCCGTAGCCCACCTCCAGTTCCATGGTGTCGAGCAAAAGAAGATGTTCGACATCTTCCGGGCCGGTGGTTTCGGGCTTGTCTTCGGTATCGGTCTCTGTTGCTGTCGGTTGCTCGCCAGCGGGGTTTTTTCGATGAAAAAGATAAACCCCGCCGCCCAGCAACAACGCCAGTGTCATAAAGGGAAAGGCGGGTAAACCGGGTACGAGCCCGAAAAGAAATACCACAAAGGATCCGAGGTAGATCGGACTGGGGTTCTTAAAGATATATGCACCGAACTCCTTGCCCATGGCATTTTCAGATGCCGACCGTGAAACCAGAAGACCTGCGGAGGTGGAAATAATTAATGCGGGGATTTGTGAGACCAGACCGTCTCCCACCGTCAACAGGGTATAATTTTGCACGGCGGTCTGAATGGTCATTCCGTTTTGGAACACACCGATAACAAAGCCGCCGATAATGTTGATGAGGGTGATGATGATACCGGCGATGGCGTCTCCCCGGACAAACTTACTCGCTCCATCCATTGCGCCATGAAACTCGGATTCCATGGCAATCTCTTTCCGACGCCCCCGTGCTTCGGTTTCATCAATAATGCCGGCGTTTAGATCCGCATCGATGGCCATCTGTTTACCCGGCATGGCGTCTAACTGAAACCGCGCGGCAACCTCTGCAATTCGGCCGGAACCTTTTGTAATGACGATAAAATTAATCAATACGAGAATCAGAAAGATGACCATACCGATGACATAGTTGCCACCCACCACAAACCGGCCGAAGGACTGTATAATACTCCCGGCGGCAACGGGTCCTTCATTTCCATGGAGCAATATCAAGCGGGTTGAAGCCACATTCAGCGAGAGGCGAAACAGGGTCAGCACCAAGAGCATGGATGGGAAAATCGAAAAATCGAGCGGTTTGACCGTATACATGGCGGTAATAAGAACAATGATCGAAACGGTGATGTTCAGGGCAAGGGACATATCGAGCAACATCGCGGGAACCGGCAGAATCATGGCCATCAGAACCCCGATAACCGAAACCGCCATCACGATATCGCTTGAATCTTTAAGGATTCCTCCAAAGATTCCGTTTCTGTTCTCTTGCATCAACACATCCATATCCGCTATTAAATCCCCGTCAAAATTCTATTGGCGCACACTGTTGGCCGTGTGACATTTAGGTGGAAAAACCGGAAATTGAGAACCGCTGCTATCCTGCTGTTTTTCCTTTAAGTTTGTATACATATGCCAACAACTCCGCTACTGCCTGATAGTGTTGAATCGGAATTTCCTCTCCGATATTAACGATCTTATACAAATTCTGGGCCAACTTTTTGTTTTCAACCACCGGAACGCCATTGGCCGCTGCCACCTCTTTTATCCGCTGAGCCACTAGACCCGCCCCTTTTGCAACCACCTCTGGGGCGCCCATCCCCTCCGGCGAGTACCGGATCGCCAACGCCAAATGGGTCGGGTTGGTCACCACGACATCGGCCTCGGGCACCTGTTGCATCATGCGCTGGCGCGCGGCCTGCATCTGGATGCCTCTTATTCTCGATTTGACCTGTGGGTCTCCTTCGGTCTGTTTGTTCTCATCTTTCACGTCCTGTTTTGTCATCTTCAGCTGCTCTTCAAATTGCCACTTCTGAAATGCGTAATCGAGAACCGCCAAAACAGCCATGGCAAGAATCACCCATAAAAATATTTTAAATATGACCCGCAGCATGAATACCAGTATCTGGGCCGTCTCCTGATCATACAGATGAACAAAGTGCGGGCTTTCATCTTTTATGATGTAATAGGCAACCCAGCCGATGATAACCAGCTTTATAACGGATTTTACCAACTCCCCAAAAGTCTTTACCGATACAAACCGTTTCATCCCCTTTAGCACGCTTAAATTTTTAAATTTCGGCGCTATGGCCTTTGAAGAAAAATGTAACCCCACTTGGAGAAAGTTCATCCCGAGTGCCGTCACAAACACAAACCCCATTACCGGCAGCAGTAACGACAGATAACGGATCGCCATCCGGTTTAAGAGGGATAGACAGTACTCGACATTAAACTGAGGGACCGCAACGAAAGTAAAGGCGACACGCATCATCTCAATGATCTGTTTTCCAAAAATCGGGCTGATAAAACGCATCAGCACCATGCCGGTCAGCAAAACGGCGACGGAAGATAGTTCGACACTCTTTGCAACCTGGCCCTCTTCTCGGGCCTTTTGTCGCTTCTTCGGTGTTGCCTGTTCTGTTTTTTCCTGGAGGCTCTCTTCCGGCATTCTGTTTCAGCCTCCAAACCATGTAAGAAAAGTTGTCAAAAGGGCGGGAAATGAAACCAGAAACGCCTGGGTCATAATGGCAATAATCCGCAGACAGATGCCGAAAAAGACCAGGCCAACCACAATTTTTACGGGAAACGCGGCGATGAGGATATTCATTTGCGGGGCAAATTTTGCACTGATGCCGAATGCTGCACTGGTAAAGAGAAGGGCCGCAATGGCAGGGGCGCCGATCTTAATCGCCACCACAAAAATATCGGATGACATCCTTATCATTTGGGAATAGAACCGGCTGTCTAAAGACACCTTACCGACATCAACCAGTTGAAAACTCTCACAGAGGGCGGCAATCATCATATGATGACCGTTTAACGACAGAAAGACGAGCAATACGACCCAGTATCCGATCTGATCGATAATCGATACCTGTCTTCCGGATTGGGGGTCCATCACATTGATCATGGAAAATCCCATCTGAAAACCGATTATCTGACCGGCCAGCTGCACACCGGCAAAAAAAAGACGCACCGTCATCCCCAGGGAAAGACCGATGATAAGCTCGGATACCGTAAGAATCAGAAACTGAACCGGATGGGTCGGGAACAGTCCCGGGTCAACGGCAATAACGGGAAAGAATACAATCGACAGAAGCATCGCAAAACCCGCCTTGACAGGGGCCGGTAGCATGTTGCCGCCGAAGATGGGCAGCATGAACAGCACCGTGCTGACGCGGATCAGGATCAGGAAGAAAACCTTAATCTGATCGGGGTTAAAAGACAAAAGCTCCATGACGTTTTTCTAAAATATCCCATATTCGTTAGATGGTTTGTATCGATATCGTAAACAGCAAACGCCCGGTGCCGAAACCCTGAACCGAAAGACATCAAATGAGTGGAGACTACCGGATGTAGACCGGAATATTTGTAATAACCCCTTCGGTAAAAGTAATGATCTTATCCAACATCCAGGGGGCAAAATAGAGAAGAGCGAAGAAGACGGCAAGGATCTTTGGAACAAAGGTGAGCGTCATTTCCTGAATAGATGTCGTCGCCTGAAAGATGCTGACGACCAGCCCCACGGCCAACCCCATTCCCAGCATGGGCATGGCGACCAGCATGGTCAGACTGATGGCCTGCTGGGCAAAACCGACTACAAATTCAGGGGTCATTTTATATCCCTCCGAAACTTTTGACCAGGGATCCGACCACCAGGTTCCACCCGTCCACAAGGACAAAGAGCATCAGTTTAAAGGGCATCGATATCATAACCGGCGGCAGCATCATCATCCCCATGGACAGCAATACGCTGGCCACAACCATATCGATGACAAGAAACGGAACATAGAGGACAAATCCGATAATAAAGGCTGTTTTTAATTCGCTGATGACAAATGCCGGGATCAACACCAAGAGGGGGACATCCTGTCTGGTAAAAGGCTTATTGACCTTTGCGGTCTCTACAAAAAGAGCGATATCCTTCTCCCGGGTGTTTTTCAGCATAAATTTCCGGATCGGCACTTTGGCGGTTTCAAAGGCTTCTGTGTAGGAGACCTCCTTGTCCAGAAACGGGCGAAGGGCGTTTCCATACACATGCTGCCATACCGGAGACATGACAAAAAAGGTGATAAAAAGAGAAAGTCCGATAAGCACCTGGTTCGGCGGCGATTGCTGGGTCCCCATGGCCTGACGCAAAAAATGAAACACCACCACCAGCCGGGTAAAGGATGTCATCAGTATCAGGATCGCCGGTGCAAGCGAAAGAATTGTAAGCAGGGCAATGATCTGAAGGGTCACCGCAACATCACCCGGTTCTTCAGCATCACCGAGTCCGATATTGATGGAAGGCAGCGGCAGGGGGGCGGCCGATACCCCGGGAGCGACCCAAAAACAGATAAGGCCGATAAGTACCAGCATGCATCCCATATGGATTCTTCGCGTTCTCATCTTTTTTTCCTGACGGTTTCCATCTCATGGGGTTTGTGTTGTCCTGAGATCGCATTTTTTAAAAAATTGGAAAAAAACCGATTCGGCACCGGTGGTTCCGGAATATCTATCTCAATATCGTTTGAAATTTTGGCCAGACAGTTTATTGCCTGAGGCGTTACCCCGACCAGTAGTTTTTCCCCCAAAACCTCGATGAGCAAGATCCGTTCCTTGGGGGCCACATAGCTTGAAGCGATGGTACGGATCACGCCCCTGCCGGTGGCACCGGTCTTTCCGTAAAAAAGACGCCGCATCAGAAAAAGGGTACCGATAAGAAGCCCCAGTACGATGCTCAACATGGCGGTACTTTTTAAAAGCGTGCCCCAGAGTTCGGGAGACGCCATGACAGCCGGGTTGGTGACAGCCGGGTTCATGGTATTTTCACCGGCATCTTTGGGGTGTTTTCCATAATATATCTCCTATCCCAGGGTCTTTACCCGTTCGATGGGGCTGACAATATCGGTGAGCCTTACGCCGAATTTTTCGTTGACAACAACCGCCTCCCCCCTTGCCACGAGCTTATGATTGATGAGGATTTCAAGGGGCTCTCCAGCCAGTTTGTTCAACTCGACAATCGACCCCTGACCGAGTTGAAGCAGGTCGTTGACCAGCATACGCGTTCTTCCCAGTTCAACGGATAGCTCCAGGGGGATATCCAGAATAAAGTCGATATCCTTTGCACCTGACGCCTCATCGGGTATCAGATTGTCCTCCCCGGCCGCGATATCGCCGGTTTCCAGGGTCTGTTCATTATCATCCATAGTTTTTTCCTTCCCTGATGCTAAGCTTCTTTTTTATCTTGAATGCCTGAAATCCTCGCTGAATGCCGGCATATCCCGAAAGCTTCGGTACCCCTTCCACAAGTCCGGCAAGGGATTCAGAAGCATTTTGATCCAATTGGATCACATCGCCCGGTTTCAGGTGAATCAGCCGTTCCCCGTTTACATCGGCGGTTCCCAGCTGAACGGTGATGTTGACCCAGGAATCCATGATGATTTCCCGGACGCGTTTCTGCCAGGTCTGATCCACTTCCAGGGCATCGCTCTGGAAGCCGGATGTCAATTTGTTCCGTATCGGCTCGATCATCGCATAGGGGATGCACAGGGATATGGTACCGGTGCTCTGTTCGAGTTCCACATCGAATTTTACGACAATCACGAGATCCGAAGGGGGTACAATGGTTGCAAACTGGGGGTTGACTTCGGATCTGACATAAACGGTTTCCACCGGCTCGACGGGTGCCCAGGCGGTCTCCAGGGCCTTGAGGCATGCGGTGACCACCTTTTTGATCATCACGTCCTCTATGGTGGTAAACTCCCTGCCCTCAACCTTTGCAGCATCATTTCCCTGTCCGCCGAAAAAGGTGTCGATAAGACTGAAGACAAGCTGACTTTCAAGGACCAGCATCACATATCCACGGAAAGGCTCCATGCGGAATACGTGCAGACTGGTGGGAACCGGGAGGGATCGTCCGAATTCGGAAAACTTCAATGTCTCCATCGATTCGGTGGTAATGTCGACCGTTGTATGAAGCAGACTCGATATGCTCGCCCGGATCTCTCGCGTAAACCGTTCGTTGATGACCTCAAAGGTCGGCATCCGGCCGCGAATGACCCGCTCCTGGCCTGAAAAATCATAGGACCGGATACCTTCCGATTCGGCCACTTCATCGGTCTCGGTATCGACCTTGCCCTCGCTGAGTCCGGAGAGAAGACTGTCGACCTCTTGTTGCGTAAGTATATCTGCCATATCGGTATCTACTGAACGACGAACTGTGTAAAAAACAGATTACGGATTTTCCCCTGTTCCAGGACCAGATTGATCCGTTTGATCAACGCATTTTTCAGTTCGATCTTTCCATCGACGGTCTGAATCTCATCAAGGGACTTGCTGCTCAGGTGCAGCAATATGATATCCCGCATCTGTGGAAGACGGGATTCCAATTCTTTCCGGACCGGATCATCCATATACTCCAGTTCGATCTTCGATTTCAGGTATCGCTTTCCACCGCCTTCATTCAGGTTGACCACAAAGGGATCCATGGAAAAGGTCTGTCCCACCGTCGGCTCCGGTGCTTTCTTACCGGAAGCCTGTGGATCCGCCACAGCCTCAGGATCGGTGCTCACCATGGACCACCCTACATAACCGCCTCCGGCAAGCATCAGCACGGCAACCCCGATCAATATCCACTTCAGCGGAAATTTACGGGAAGGCGGCGCTTTGCCCTCATCGACTTCATTTTCAATATCTTCTGGCACGGTTTTTCTCCCCTTTTATCTCGGTTTTTTTAAAACAAATTCAACCCTTCTGTTCTTGGCGCGTCCGGTGTCCGTCTCATTTGAATACTGCGGCAGGAGGTCACCCAGTCCGCCGGCGGAAAACCGCTTGGCCTTAAGGCCGAGCCCTCCGGTAAGGTAGAAAACGACACTCAATGCCCGATATGCGGACAGTTCCAGATTCGATGCAAACGCCCCCCCGCCCTGTATGGGCCGGTTATCGGTATGGCCGACAACATGGATATCGTTTGATACATATCGGAATAGCCTGCCGATTTCGTCCAGAGTACCGAACCGGTCGGAACGGATCTCTGCTTTTCCGGAATCGAACAATTGATCGCATTCCATAACGATCACCACCCCGCGGTTGTCTTCTTTAATATTGATGATTTTCAGCAGCTCTTCCAGATGATGCTCTTTGGCCTTTTGTCGCTCGATCCCCTCCAAAAGATCCAGCATCGCCTGGAGCGCCCGGTTGTTGGATATGACCATGGAGCGTTTGTACACGCTGGAACCCTGGACAATGGATCCACCCGGGGTGACATCGCTGAAATCGAGGGGGCCCGAAGTCGGGGCCAGTTCCTGGAATCTTTCCTTGAGTGCGCCTGAATCCATGGATTTCATGGTCAGCAGCAGAACAAAAAAGGTAAGCAGCAGCATAATCAAATCCGCAAAGGTCACCATCCAGGCGTTGGGGTCCGCATTCTCCTGGGCGCTTCCGCTATTTCCTTTTTTCTCTCTCATGGCAGCCGGTCAACCCTGTTTTTATTAATCGAAAACATTAAAGAAAAACTTTCTGAAAGTAAAAATGCCCTTCGGTTTCTCAGGGATGCGCTTATGGATAAACACGACCTCCACCCGCCGGTTTATCTCCCGTGTCTCTTTTGTCCTGTTGCTCACAATCGGCCGATATGAGCCCCAGCCGAAAGCGGAAAACCGTTCAGGCTTTAGGCCCTTTTTTGTTATCAGGAAGCTGAGAATATTTACTGCCCGGAGGGTTGAAAGCTCCCGGTTGGATATATCCGGATGCTGATACGGCGCTTGATTGTCTGTATGGGCGATAATTTCAACCGGATAATCGTTTTTTCTCAGGGTTGCACCCAGTCGGTCCAAAATTTCCAGCCCCGGGGGGATCAGACGGCGCTCCCCCCTTTCAAACAGCAGGTGCGCGGGGATGGTCATCACGGTCCCGCGATAGTCGGTGGAAACCCGTATCAACTGGATGATGTCTTCGGCACCGACGATCATATCCGAGAAATCGACATGACTGGAAAGGTTTTCCATGTCCGGAAGGGTCATCACGCCGCCCTGCCCTTTCACAACCGAGAGTCCGCCGGTCAAAACCCCGAAGTTGCCGATCAGAGAGTCCATCACTGCAAGTCTTTTCTCATCGTCTATTACGGCAATGCTGTTTAAGAGAATAAAGAATGCCAACAGGATAATAAACAGAGATACGGTCATCACCTGAACCAGATCCGGTGCAGTGGTCTCTTCGCTATTTTTTTTCTTCGACTTCATCGATTAAAAATTACTCTTCCGCTCCTTTGGCGGCATAAATGCCAGCATCTTCTGTTCGAGAATTCTCGGATTCTCTCCTTTGGTCAACGAGATCACCCCCTGGATGACCATCTCTTTGACCAGTGTCTCTTCCTTGCTTCTGATACGCAGCTTTCCGGCAATGGGCATATAGACCAGATTGGCCAGGACCGATCCGTAAAAGGTGGTTAAAAGCGCCACGGCCATGGATGGACCGATGGCGTTTGGATCATCCATGTTTTGAAGCATCTGAACAAGACCGATGAGGGTCCCGATCATACCGAGGGCCGGGGCAAACGTCCCCATTGTCGAAAAAATCTCGGCCCCGGCCTGATGCCTTCCCCTTAAATACTCCACTTCGGTGTCCATGATCGTTTCGATGGCCTGGGGTTCCAGTCCGTCCACGGACAACTGGAGCCCTTTTCCCAAAAAATCATCCTCGACACTTCTGACATCCGCCTCCAGGGCCAGTATCCCCTCCCGTCTGGCCTTGCCGCCGAACTCGACAAACTGGCGGACGATCACCTCCACCGGGGAGATGTTGCTGAAAAACGCGTTTTTCACCACAGCGATCGCCCCCAGTACATCCTTTAGGGGATAATTGATCATGGTTGCGCCCAGGGTTCCGCCGACAACGATCATCAGGGACGGAATATTGATAAAAAGCATAAGCCCTCCGCCCATGACGATGGCAATAATGACCAGGCCGAAGGCGGATACGATACCGAGTATGGTTGCTAAATCCATGAAACCTCTCTTTAGACGACAACTAGACAGAAATTTTTACAGGCATGCTCCTGCCGATAGATCAATGAGCAACCTTTGTGCCAAATGCATCGGACCGGGAGTATCTTTATAAATTATAGTAAACTTAGATATTTATCAGGGAGAGGGGAAGGGACACCACCGGATTGCGGTTGTCAATATGGCGGTAGGTTCGTCAAACGAATGACAAAAACCGTGGGTGGCGGTGGAAACCGCCATCCACGGATCCGGAAAAGTTATAAGTGAACTATTGTCCATCCAGAAATGGTTAATTTCTGGATGGCGCTTTCAGCAGTCAGCGATCAGCAATCAGCCAAGAAATTGTTTTTAATTCCTTTTGCTGAAAGCCGATAGCTGATGGCTGATAGCCCGAGCCAAAAACTTTAGGCATTTTAGGCACTTTCAATTTTAGGCACTTATGTAGCTACCGTTTCATCTGAATGGTCTCAGCGAGCATCTGGTCAACGGTTGAAATAATCTTCGAGTTTGCCTGGAAACCGCGCTGGCTGGTGATCATCTTGACAAACTCGGCGGCGATATCCACGTTGGACTGCTCCAGGGAGTTTGGAGAGATGCTGCCCAGGCCGTTTGTGCCCGGGTGGTTGGTGATGGCCTCCCCGCTTTCACGGGTCTCCCGGTACAGATTGCCCCCTTCCTTGTGAAGCCCCTGGATGTCGATGAATTTGGCCAGGGCCACACGGTTCAGATACAGGAGCTGTCCGTTTGAATAGACCCCGGTCATGACCCCGTCGGTATCCACATCCACATTCTGAAGGTCTCCGGCGCCGTAACCGTCGGCCGCCTGGTAGGTGGTGGTGGAGGCCTTTGAAAACTGGGTGGTGGTCAGGGCATCGTTGACCCAATTGGCACCGTCAAAAAATGAACCCGGATCGAACCCGATTGCCATGGCCTCGCCGCTGATAAATTCCGGACGAAACACCATATGCCCGTCAGCGGAGACATCGGAGGCGACAGCCGTATTATTTGCCGTCCAGGTTCCGGCGGCAACGTCGGTGAGACAATCCATGGTAATGGCGGTTGCGGAACCATCTAATGTACCGGAGCTTGTGCTGAAAACCATGTCCCCCCTAGCCAGCATCCCGGCACTTGCATCGCCTGCGGCTCCGGTCCGTTTGTCCTCGGCCGGGTTACAGGTAATCATGTAATTCCAGGTGTTTGCGGTGACAGGGTCCGGGTCGTAATAGACCGTTATGTCATGGGTGCTTCCCAGGGAATCATAGGCCTTTACCGTGGTCTGGTATTCATAAAAAGAGTCGCCGAGGGGCGGTGTGGCATTCCCGTCCCATATGGCCGACATATCGGCGGTGTTGCTGGTGGCATCCGCATCCAGGTTGGTAACGATGGAAATGGTTTCACTATCGTCAGGCGACGAGGTAAAGGAAGAGAGAAGGATATCTGATACCGACCCCATGTCCTCACCGTCTGAATCCAGGGACCAGCCCTGGGCCACATACCCTTCTGGGTTGACCAGATACCCTTCCTTGTTGTAACGGAAGTTTCCCGCACGGGTGTAGAAAAGGGAATCGCTGGCTGCCTCCCGGACCACAAAGAAACCGTCGCCGCCGATGGCAAGATCGGTGGTGTTTCCCGTGCTTTCAAAAGACCCCTGCACAAACGAGGCGCTGATATCGCCAAGGGCGGTGCCGCGACCGATCTGGGAGGTCCCGGACACGGTGGCCGTGGCCTGGGAGAGTCGATCCTGGAAAGAATAGGTACTCGCCTTAAAACCGATGGTGTTGACGTTTGAGATATTGTCGCCGATGATCTGCAACGAGTTGCCGAGTGTTGACAATCCGCTGATACCGGAAAATAGGGAACTTGTTAAAGACATAGGATCACCTCGCTGTGTTTATATTGATTTTATTAAAAACAAAAAAGAATGCATCGGGTCTTTCCATATCCGATCAGATCGAACCGTCCTGCTGACGAATCTTGACAACGGTTGCCGGGTCGATCAGCTTTCCGTCCACCTCAAGATAGGGGGTTCCGTTCTCATAGGTCACCCCGGTCACCAGCCCGGATGCGGATGCGGTTATCGGTTCATAGAGTCCGTTTTCACCAATTGCGGCCAGCTCAAACCGGTAGGCGCCGTCCGGGGCCGATGTTCCGGTTCGATCATACCCGTTCCAGTCGATCTGATGGGTGCCCGGTTCGAGTTGGCCGGGATACAGGGTGGTCAGCTCACGGCCCATGTCGTCAAAAATGGAGACCGCCACCTCGGTCGTGGCGTCAAGGGTGAAAAGGCCACCGGACTGGATCCCTTCCAATAGCTTTAGGGTATCGTTTTCACACATCACCTCTTTGCCGATATAATCCAGCACATTATTCGCACCGTCTGAAACTACGGAGGTGGAAATCGACTCGAGATGGTCGTTTACATTGAACAGCTGTTCAAGGCTCGAAAACTGGGCCAGTTGTGAGGAAAAATCGGCCCCTTCCATGGGATTCAACGGATCCTGGTGCTGGAGCTGGGCAAGGAGCATCTTTAAGAAGGCATCACGACCCAGAGGGTCGTCTTCCTTTTTTATATCCTGACTGCCTGTGGGCAGAACAGCTTCCAATCCTGGCGGTATCTGGCTGACTGACATTTTTGTTTCCTCTTTACCTGAAAAAGATTTTTCTTATATTTTATACTGTTCACCAAAAACTTGTGATCATGCCACAAGATCCAGAACGCCCTCGGTTGCCCGGGGTTTCTCGTTCCGGTTTTCATCAGAACCTTCTCCGTCTCGCCCTGTTTGGCCGCCCTGACCCGGTTTTCGCCGGTTTTGGGGCCGGCCGGATTCCTGCCGCGAATGGGAGAGGGATTGGTCAAAAAACTGGTCAAACTGCACATCGATCTTATCCAGCCGGAGCCCCTGATCCGATAGGAGCGATTTCAACTCTCCTGCATGGGAAACCAGCATCTCCTGGGTGCTCAGCTGTTCGGTCACGATCTGCACCCGGAGCATCTCCCCGCTGTTGTCGATATGCATCTGGAGTCGTCCGAGATTCGGCGGGTTGAGTTGAAGCCGGATCTCTTTTGAACCGTTTTGATAGGAACGGACCATCTGCCGACTGACTTGATTCACGACATAGGCCGGCAGCGTACGAACCGGCAGCTTCGTAGTTGCAGCCGCGGGCCGGGCAAAAGAATCGGTCTCCTTTAGGGACTCCGATACTGCTGCTGCCGCGGGCTTTATTTCATCCACCGGCGTTTCAATGCTTTGCAGCACGTTTTTCGGAACCTGAAACTTGGCTTCGGTTTTGCCCGGGTCCCCGGAAACCATATCTTTCCCAGTCAGCGGGGTCATCCTCTTGTCCCCGTTGTTTGGTACGACCTTGGTCTTTTCAGATCCATCCGGGCGGCCGGCCTCATTTTTTAAATCTTTAACCGATTTAATATTTTCCATCATCAGGCCAATATCGGCAGTCGCAACGCCCCGATGACGCCCCGATGTCTGATCCTGTGCCGATGCGGCCGCTTCCAGTCTGGCGGCAAATTTTTCCAGGGTCACGGTGCCGGCTTCCGGAGCCAACCCCATATCTTTCATCAGTTTTGCAATCTGCCGCTGCACCGCTTCATCCGGCTGGGCACGCCCCTTGTCGGGAAGATTCCGTGCGATCTCTGTGAGGTTTCGGATGAGCCGGGAAAGATCGACCGCTTTTCCCTCCCCCCGGACCCCCTCCCAAGCCAATTGCCGGTCTTCCGGGTTCGGCAGCAACCGGGAAAGGATTGATTCGATGTATGGAACGGCGGAAGGATCCAGCAATTGATCCGAATCATTTTTCTCTTCCAATTTTTCTTCCAAATCCCCAGCCCGTTTGAGCAGCTCGGATAATCGAACGCCCTTCTTTTCGGCACCTGCTTTAAACTCCTGCATAAAGCCTTCGACCTGTTTGGGATCAAACCCGGCAGATACCAGTAACCGTTGAAAGGCTGCCAGGGCGGTATCGTTCATCTCTAAATTGTTAGGATCCAAACCGTTTTTAAGAAAAAGGGTTTTAAGGCCGGCAAGAAACTTCTTTCCCTTGAGACCGGAAAGGGTATGAAGATTCAGCTCCTTATCGAGCCCCTCACGGTTCATGCCGCCGGCCTTGAGCAGGCTTTCCAGGGTGCTGGAAAATTTATCCCCCCCTTTTGCTTTGGGACCGGGCCCGCCATTTTTGGGCAAAAGATTATCCATTAACTGTTCGATCTGAAAACCCGGAAGGTTCATAGCTGCCTCCCTCTCTTTTTTTCTCATTCATCCGCTGAAAGCCACGCTGATATCAGCGGTTCTGTCCCTTGTTTGAGCAATGTGTGTGCCAGGCACCGGAACCAGCACAATTTATCATTAATTTCAGATACTTAAAAATTAGCCGCAATATCTATGAGGGGAAGAGAACAAAAAAAACAGCATATTTTTCCCAAGATAAGGAAAATATTGCCGCAAGCCGGGATTCTCAGATGAGACGAGGGTTTGGGGTTGAGGGTTCAGAGTTGGGGGTTGAAGGTTCAGAGTTCAGGGTTCAGCGCAGCCTCTGGCCTGAAAAGCAGCCAATTTGATCATAAAAGAAACTTTTGAGAGGCTCGGTTTAAAATCCCAAATCACAAATAACAAACAAATCACAATGACCAATCTGCCTCAGGCGGACCAAACCTGTTTGGGTCCCGCGCAGCGCAGGCGCTTGCGCCGCGTGTTGGATATTGTAATTTGAGATTTATTTGGAATACGCTTATCGAAAAAACTCCAGTTGCAGACAGCAATAGACCCTAAATATCCTATATCTCTCGATGTTTTATTGATCTCGGGGCTCTGTTTGATGTTACGATCCCTTATGTACGAGTTTCATACGTCCACGAAGCGGGTTATCTTCAAAGCCGGTAGGTCTTTACTGGAGCTTTACAGATAACCGGGATTTGGAATTTAGTGCTTGTATTTTGAGATTTCTGAAACGAAGCAAAGGCGGGGAAACTTCATCTTTTTCGAAATGTGACAAGGTAGAAACAGGTATGCTTATCGGGTCTCGATTGTCCGCATCATTTTTTGGCCGATGGGTATCCTTCTGCAAGGCGTTCGCTGATTTTGGCGGCGCGATCCTTTTCAACATAGGAAAGAATGCTGCCGACCTGTTCCCCTTTCATTTGCGAGAACACCTTTTCGATGATTTCGATATCCATCTTGTCGATAATTGCTGCCGCCTGTTTCGGTTTCATACTGGCATACACCTTGCTGAGCATCTTTATCTTTGCCGTATCGGCAGCCTTCTGCTTTTGCGCTTTATCGGAAACAAGCGCTTCTTTCTTATCAAGATCAGCGGAAATCTGTTGTTGAATTTTAGACAAGGCGACGATCTTTTCTTCAATTTCCGTCTTAAGGGACCCTAGCTGTTCCCGCTGCTTTTTGACGCGCTCCTCTTCGGCTTCGAGCCGTTTCCGTTCCTCATCGAGCCGCTGCATTACAGCACGCACATCGGCTGTGGTGGCCGGCTTCTTTTTTTCAGGGGCCGGATTTTTTCCCTCCAGGGCCTGTTTGGGAGGAGGATCCGTTGCTTTTTCCTGGGCAATGGCCACCGGGCGACCCAAAAACAGGTCTGCAAGGGAAACGGTGGCTGTCAGATAAAAGAGGGTACCGCCTATTTTAATTGCAACCAGGCCGATCAGCAGGGTTTTGAAACGGAAACAGCGTTTGGCGATCATTGCACCATACTCCTTGCCTGTCGAACAATAACGGTATCGTCGGTCTCTTTATGAAGCGCCTGAATGATATTTTTGTAAAAATCGTCTTTTCGCCTATCTTTGAGATTCTCCAGGACCTTTTTGTCGATGGAGCGTTGGTGAAGATGCTTCTGTTTTTCTTCAAGAAGCTTCACCAGCTGCTTTCGACGATGGTTTTCAGCCCCCAGGTTAAATTCGATCCTCTCGAGATATTTCGTAAAATTCTGGTACCGTTTCGTGTCGACGCCGGTCGACACCTCTGCCTCCAGGTCCTGATTGGTTGCAGCGGAATCTTTTTCCAAAAGCGCGATCTGCTCATCACAGGCGAGTAGATCCGCACGAATCCCGGCAACCTCCTGCTGGGCCTGCTCCAGAAGATGTTCACGGTAGCGTAGCAAAGGTTCGAGGCGAAATTGAAACCGTTTCATTATTCTAATCCTGATATACTTTTTTCAGCTGATCTAAAGATGTGTCATAGGGGATTCTCTGGGAGATATCCTGACGTAGAAACTTATCAATTTCAGGCATCAGCTGTTTTGCCTGATCGATTCTCGGATCGGAGCCGTCCACATAGGCACCGATGGTGATCATGTCTTCCGCGCCCTGATACGCCGCCAGGATATCGATGGTCCTTTCCCGAAGCGCCAGATGCTCCGGATCAATCACATCCCGCATGACACGGCTGACACTTTCCAGCACATCGATGGCCGGGTAATGACCCCTGTTTGCCATTTTACGGGAAAGCACGATATGACCGTCGACAATGGAGCGGACAGTATCGCCCACCGGGTCGTTCAAATCATCCCCTTCCACCAGCACGGTATATATTCCGGTAATGCTGCCGCTGTTCTGGACACTTCCCGCCCGTTCCAGAAGAACCGGAATTTTTGCAAAAAAGGACGGTGTATACCCCCGGCTGGTCGGCGGTTCGCCGGCAGCCAGCCCCACGTCCCGGGAAGACATGGCAAACCGGGTAATGGAATCGATGATCAGCAGCACATGTTTCCCCTGGTCCCTGAAGTATTCGGCCAGTGTTGTTGCCAAATAGGCGCCGCGCATCCTCACCAGCGGCGGAGAATCGGATGTGGCGGCCACAACGACGGCTTTCTTCATACCGTCCGGTCCCAGATTTTCCTCCACAAACTCTTTGACCTCCCGCCCGCGCTCGCCGATCATACCGATTACGGTGACATCGGCAGCCGTATGCCGGGTCATCATCCCCATGAGGACACTTTTCCCGACACCGGAACCCGCCATTATGGCGATCCGCTGCCCGCGCCCAAGGGGAATAAGCCCGTTTACGGCCGCAATGCCGACATCCATACGCTCTCGGATGGATGCACGCTGCATGGGATTCATCGGGTGTCCATACAGGGGATACTGGCCAGTGGCTTTAATACCGCCCTTTCCATCCAGGGGCATGCCCAGACCGTCAACGACTCTTCCCAGGAACGCATCGCTCACATCGACCCGCGGGCTTTTGTCCAGGAATGAAATCCGGCTGCCCGGTCGGATTCCCCGCGTATCGCCATATGGCATCAGAAGCACCCTGTCTTCCTTAAATCCGACGACTTCTGCACGGATGGCGCAATTCTCATCCGTTTCCACAAGGCATAAACTCCCGATACTCATTCCGAGACCCTCACCTTCGGCAACGAGACCGACGGCACGGGTTATTCGTCCCTCAAGGGATAGACACTCGCAGGTACCCACGGCGTCAAGATATGTATCCCATTTACAATCAAGCATCGTTGCCATTACCGCCCTTATCTCTATTGACATCCATGATGGTCTGCTGGATGGCGCCCAGCCTCGATTCGAGCGTTGCATCCACTTCACCGAAACCGGTTTTGACACGGCAGCCGCCGGGGCTGATCGAAGGATCCGGCAGGAGTGAAATATGTTTCAGCATCTTTATCTGCTGAAAAAACTCTTCCTTTATATTCTCTATATGCTCGGCATCTTCCGGATGGATAGCAATGGTCACCTCCACCGGCTCCGGTATCATGCGGAAGGCATCCAGGATAACCCGCTTTACCATACCATGATCAACGGCCACTTGCCCGAGTACGACCTTTTCGGATACACGGCCCACCAGCTGAATTATTTTTTCCTCATGGGTTTCAACGAGTTGCTGCCAGAGTCCGTCGATTTCGTTCAGGATTGTCTGCATCTTTTCAACAACCGGATCGGCTTTCTGTTTGCCGGCCTCAAACCCCTCTTTCTCCCCTTTTGCAAACCCCTCTGAATAGGAACGCTCTAAAATCTCCTGGGCATTCTCCGTGGGTTCTTTTTCATGCCCCCCGGCGCCCCCCCCATGGAGAGACTCTGCTGCCGGATCCGGCTCCCCATATAACGCCATGAACTCAACGTTTGAGTTCGTCTCTTCCGGAGTGCCATAAAGAAATTGAAAGCCATGGTCGGATGCCCCCTGTCGGCTGGCGGCATCTTTCGTCGATCCGGTTTCGGCCGGGCCGGGCGCACCTGGGATCAATTGCTCCCATTCGATATCTTTGACAGCGGTTGCGTTAGACAAGGACATCCTCCTTTCCCTTACCACCGAGCACAATGGTTCCCTCTGCTTCGAGTTCTTTGGCTGCCCGTACAATATTCTGCTGGGATTCTTCCACCTCGGCGAGTCGCACCGGCCCCATGACCTCAAGATCTTCCATAAGCATTTCGGCGGCACGGGAGGATAGATTCTCCAGGATCTTCTGTTTCATTTCTTCGCTGGCGGTTTTCATGGCGAGCACCAACTGCTGACTTTCCACCTTCTTTAAAATCTCCCGCATGCCCCGATCGTCCACCCGGTTGAGATCTTCAAAAACAAACATCATCCCTCTGATTTCGTTGGCCATTTCAGTGTATTCTTCGTCCATGGTCTCCATGATGACATCCTCTGTGGCCCGATCGACATTATTTAAAATATCCACCAGCGTTTCCACCCCCCCGGCATCGGGCCCGGTATGGCCGAAATCGCTGATCTTTGCCCGCAGGGTCTTATCGACCTCCCGGATAATTTCATCGGGCACTTTCCCTAAATGGGCGATACGCATGGCGATATCCCCTTTTTTGTCTTCCGACAGTTCCACCATAATCTCCGATGCGATCTCCGGCGGAAGATATGCCATGATCATGGCAATGGTTTGGGGATGTTCGCCCTCTATATGTGATTTGAGTGTCGCCACATCCACGTCCCGGCTCCAGACAAAGGGGAGTCCGAGTTTCCGATCCTCGATCTCTCTAAATATCGAAGAGGCGTTTCCTTTGTCCATGGATCTGCCGATAACACTTTTTAAAAAAGCTTCTCCCTTAAAGGCCAACTGACCTTCGCCCTCAAAATGGTCGACAAATTCCTTTAAAACATTTGAAACCGCATCCTGTGGGAGTTGTTCAATATCGGCCATGCTGGTGGCCACGCGTTTAATTTCATCCTCCCCCAAACGTTTAAACACCTCAGAGGAGAAGTCTTCTCCCATGGTCAGGAGAAAAATGGCAGCCTTCTGTGAACCTGACATATTTTTAGCGTCGATCCGTTTTTCCGCCATCAGGTCGCCTCGCTTACCCAGCTTCTGACGATGTCGGCTGTTTTATCAACATCCTGCCTGGCCTGGAACACCGCACGGTCCTTAAGCTTCATGGATTGCGGCTCAGGGAGCGCTTCCGGTACCTCGCCCGCGGGCAAAGCTTCACGTCCTTCAGCCGTGAGCAATGTGGTCCCATCGGCCATTCCACCGGAGTGCTGCCGCAATCCCCTTACAAACGGTCGGACGATAAAGATAAAGACAAGCAGGATCATAACGACATTGACCAGGCTTTTTCCATACTGTTTCATTAGAGCCGGCCAGTCAAAGACGGACGGTTCAGACATTTCCACATCTGCAATGTATGAAAAGGGAAAGGATTCGATGGATACCTGGTCCTCACGGTCCGAATTATAGCCCATGGCCTTTTTGACCACTTTCGCAAACTGATCGAGTTCATCCTGGGATCTTGCCACATATTTTCGGATCGTTTTGCCGCTTTTATCGGTCTCCGGCATATAGGTCCCGTCCAGGACCACCGCCACTGAAAGCCGATTCACCGTTCCCACCGGCTGAACGGTTCTTCGTATTGTCCGGTTGATCTCGTAATTGACGGTTTCATCCTCACGCTTGTTGACATCTGATGTCTCTTTTTTGGAGGCATCTGAAGTTACCGGGTTGACGCTGGAGGCTCTGCCGGTCGGAACCGATTTTTTGTCATTGCTTTCGACCGAGTTTTGTCGGCTCCGGACAATCTGCACCTCCGGGTCATATATCTCCTCATTGATATCGACCTGATCAAAGTTCATATCCGCACTGGCACGAACAATGGCTTTACCGTTACCGACAATCCGTTCGAGCATCGACTGAATGCGTGTGGCCAGATTCTTTTCAAGGCTCAGTCTGTATTCGAGCTGTTTACCGGCCAATGCTCCAGGTTCATCTGTCTCGGGAACACCGGATGAGAGAACCTTTCCGGAAGAATCCACAACCGTGACACGGTCCGTCTCGAGATCCTCCACTGCACTGGATACCAGATGGACCACTGCCTCGACTTTGTCCCGGGAAAGCCGAGACCGGGTTTTTAAAAGAACAGAGGCAGACGGCGGTTTTGATTCTTCAACAAATACGGATTTTTTCGGCATCACGATCATCACCCGCGCATCGATGACCTCCCGGAACTGTTTGATGGTTCTGGCCAACTCACCTTGAAGGGCGCGTTGATAGTTCAATTTTTGTACAAATTGGGTGGTGCCGAACTTTGTTTCGTCAAATATTTCAAAGCCGACGCTTCCACCCCGGGGGATCCCGGATCCGGCCATGGATAATCGAACCTCATAAACCTTATCCGCCGGCACCAAAATCCCGGTGCCGTTCGCCGTCAGTCGATACTCGATTTTCTGTTCTTTGAGTTTTTCAACGATCTGTGATGCATCTTCCGGTGGAACATTGGCGTACACCGTCTGAAAATCGACCTGATTGCTCAAAAGAAACATCCAGGCCAGGCCGCCGACAGTCGCCGCCGCCACACATCCCATGAATATTTTACGAGACAACGGCAGTTGTTTTAAAATTCCGATGATTTGATCAAAAAAACCATTCATGATGCTTCATTATTCCCGCTGTAAAGGGCCTTATCCACCCTGTTAAAAACCCATTCGGCTGATCTCTCGATAGGCCTCCATAACCTTGTTGCGAACCTGGAGAAGCATTCTTAACGATATATCCGCTTTGGAGATGGTCAGCATGCCCTCATGGACGCCCATGGATCCTTTGGTCACCTGTTTCATGGCGCTGTCTGCATCCTGCTGAAACCCATTGACCTCCTCAACGGCCTGTTTCAGCCGCGTGCCGAACCCCTGGCTCTTTACTTTCGGGGCCATGGACAAAGGTTCTGAAGAAATGTTCCGGTTTATCGATAAGCGATCCATATCTGTTTCCTCACTCTTTTCAGTTCCCGTGTTTTAAGGTTTCAAAGCAGCTCGCCCGACGGCATCGGGTAAAAACCCATCATTTGCCGATTTCAAGCGCTTTTAAAACCATACTCTTGGTGTTTGCAATCGCCGTAATACTGGCATCGTAGGCTCTTCTGGCAACCATCATGTCTGCCACCTCGGTCATCAGATCGACGTTGGGCATGGCCACAAACCCGGTCTCCGGATCGGCATGGGGGTGACTGGGGTTGTGCACCAACCGGTAATCCTCCTGAGAGGAGGCCACCTCCTCAACTTCGACCCCGGCACTTTTTTCCTGCATACGGTTCAATAAATTCCCGAACCGCTCTGCCGGTTTTTCAGACAGAACCAGCATTTTCCGGCGGTAGGGTCCCCCCTGTTCTGTCTGTGTTGTTTCCATATTGGCCAGATTCTCGGCAACAATATTCATTTTAGTGCGCTGGGCCGTAAGACCGGTGGCACTGATACGCATGGCCTGTAAAAAATCCATTATCGTCCTGCCTCCGCAATCGAGTACTTGATCATATTCATCTTTCTCAAAAGCATCTCGACACTGGTTCGATATTTTATGTTGTTCTCCGCAAGGTGGGTCATCTCCTGGTCGATATCGACCGTATCCAGACCCTCTGCCGCTTTATTGCTCAATTGCGCACCTGAGACCGGTGCCGGTATGATGTGTTTCGGGTGCGTTTGAACAAGATCTCCGGGCCGGCCCTCCAGTGCCTCCTGAAGTGCCTTTTGGAAATCCAGATCTTTGCCCTGAAATCCGATGGTATCGATATTGGCGATATTATTGGTGATCAGCCGGTGGCGTTCGGCCGAAATATCCATCGATTTCTCCAACACATTCCATGCGGAATTTGTATCAAATAGATCAGCCATGGATCCCCCCCCTTATTCTTTCGATTCGATTCTTAACAACAGCTGCCAAAACAATATAGCAATTTGCATGCCGATTCCTAATCTATAGATCGTCCATTTTCTCCCGGTACTCGTTTAGTTTGTTTCTCAGGGTTCGAACGCTGATCCCGAGCATCTTGGCCGCATGGGTCCGGTTGCCGTTGGTCTGGTCAAGGGTTTGAAAAATAAGCTTTTTTTCAACCGTTTTCAGAGGCCCGGTCATCATTTCAGAAGGAGGGCCCTGGACATCTTCCGTACCCACTCCGTCCTGCTCGAAGCCCTCATCCAGCAGCAGATCCTGGGGTTGAATCTGCTCCCCGTCTGACAGCAAAATGGCTCTTTCGGTAATATTTTCAAGCTCTCGCACGTTTCCATAGAACGGAAATCGAGTCAGTTTTTCCGTGGCTTCATTTGTCAGACTTTTGACATTCCGTCTGTCAATCTCATTATATTTTTTGATAAAATGCTGGACCAGTATGGGAATATCCCCTTTCCGGAATCTTAAGGCAGGAATCTTTATGGGAATAACATTCAAACGGTAAAAAAGGTCCGCACGGAAAGCTTTCTTCTCTATGGCCTCTTTTATGTCTCGATTGGTGGTTGCAATGACGCGGATATCGATGGGGATGGGCCTGAGCCCCCCCACACGATCGATTTCATTTTCTTGAAGCACCCGAAGCAGTTTTGATTGAAGATGGAAGGCCATCTCCGTGATTTCATCCAAAAGGAGGGTTCCACCGTCGGCCATTTCGAATTTTCCCGGTTTCCGTGAGACAGCCCCGGTAAAAGCGCCTTTTTCATGGCCGAAGAGTTCACTTTCGAGTAGAGATTCAGGCAGTGCGCCACAATTGACCGCAACAAACGGTCTGTTGCGACGTCTGCTGTTTTCATGCACGAACCGGGCAAACAGCTCCTTGCCGGTGCCGCTTTCGCCCTGGATCAGTACCGACGCTTTGCTGTCCGACACCTGTCTGGCAAGATCCAGTAGCCGCTTCATGGCGCTGTCGCCGGTTACGATCCGGGTCGTCTTCTGCTTTTGCGGAGCCGTCCCGTTTCTATGCCCGTTTGATTCGAATACATTTTTTACAATCAATCGGATCTGTGCAGGATCCACCGGTTTGACCAAAAAATCCAGGGCCCCGGCTTTTATCATCTCCACGGCATCTTCCACCGAGGCATCCGCGGACAAGAAGAGAAATTCCAGGGACTCATTTTCAGATTTGGCCTGCTCAAAGAACTCCGGCCCGGTGAGCCCCCGGGTTTCAAAACTGGCGATGACCAACCGGCAGCTTTCCGACTTTACCTTCTTGAGCGCAAGATAACCGTCAGATACGGTTGTCACGTGATATCCCCAGTCTTGCAGGGTTTTGGACAGGGCTGTGCGGTCCTTATGGCTTTCATCCACAACCAGAATATGTTGACTCGACATCTATTCGCCTCTATCCGTTCAGCACTCTCTTCGGTTTGAGCTTGATATCAATCTGAATCCCCCGGAGTTTCTCCTGGGCCAGTCGCGCCCAAAAAGGATCTCCCATCTCTAGGATTTCTCTGTATACTTTCCCGGCCATTTCGATATTTTTGCCTTTCTCATAGGTTTCGCCCAGTAGAAATCGCAGATCCGGGGTTTCCTTCCGATCTGAAAATTTAATGGCCATGGCGAATGCGTCCGCGGCTTTCGGATACGTTTTTGTCTGCAGGTACATGTCGCCGAGATTCCGGTAGAGCTTTGAAATGTCTGAATTCGATTTTTCCGGGATACCCGAGACAAGGTCAATGGCCTGAACCAGGCTTCGCGCCGCAGCTTTATAATCCCCCAGTGCTTTATCCGCTTCAGCCTCCTGGATGCGGATTTCCGCCTTGTCTATATTATTTTTGGTATGTCTATAGGCGGCCCGGAATCTATTTTGAGCTTTTTTGTATTGCTTTTTCTCCATGAGAATTCGGCCGATCCGGCATAGTGCATCAGCGGTATGATCCAGTTTTGGATGGTTTCGGGTATAGGCTTTAAGCACCTTGAGCGCCCGATTCGGATGCCCGGCTTCCATCGCGGAAACCCCCAGGTTAAACGCCAGCCCAGGGGGGCATTTGTCCTTGCCGTAGAGCTGATATGATTTCTGCAAAAGCCTGGTCGCCTCTTCAAAGAGGTGTCCGCTTAGATAAGCCGTACCCACGATATCGAATATCTCGGGGCTGTTTATCCGGTTTATAATCGATTTGTCTTTCTCATACCAGGTGAGCACAGCGGCAGGATCATCGGCTTTCATAAGTTTTTGAAAAAGGGGCCCGTAGGCATCCTTCATTACCTGGACCGCCTCTTTTTTCAGTGTACCCGGGTACTTTATGAGAAATGTATGGATAATACTTATGCTCTTTTCATATTCACCCTCCCGGCTCAGAAGGTTGGCCAGCTTTACGTAAGCCAGATGGGTCAGGGGATGATCCGGAAAATCACTTATGATCATCTGATATAGATTTTCTTTTTCAACACGTCGTTTCAAATATTCTGCCATTCGAACCGAACTGACGATATAGCCATCGGTGCCTGGAAAATTCTTAACAACATGTTCATAGATTTTTTGCGCTTTTTCGGGTTGTTTCTCATCACGGAAAATATCTCCGACCCGGGTCAGTATAATATTGGCAGCGGGTATGTCCGGAAAGTAGTTGACGGCTCGAAGCAGGATGTTTCTTGCCCGGGGCAGATCACCCATTTGGTAATAGGTTTTCCCGAGATAAACCATCAGGTCCGGTGATTCGTAGACAATCCGGGGAGAAGATTTTATCAGGCCGCTAAAATGGGTGAGCGCTTCCTGGAACCGATTCGCTTCAAACAGCGCCTTGCCGAGTTCAAGCCGTGCCTCGGATATAAAGGGTGTGTCCGGATAGCGGGAGATAAGCCCCTCAAGGGTTGCAATGGCTGATCCGCTCTTGTCTTTATCGATGTAGAGTCGCGCCAGTTCAAGCAGAACCTCCGGGAGTCCGGGAAACTTTTTATGGCTATCTGTTATTAACTTAAAATACCCTTTTGCCTCGCCATAGTTTTTTAACCTGCGATTTATTTTCCCCAACCCCATGATGCCGTATGGGACATATCTTGATTTCGGATAATAGCTGACCGCCTCCTGAAAAAGTGAGGCCGTCTTTAGGTTCTGATCCTCGACATCGGGGTTTCTATTTTTGTAATAGGCATAGGCTCTAAGAAAATATGCCGCCTCAAAGCATATCTTGGCTTTGTCGGACTCGACATACCGGTCCAAGTCGTCGTAGGCTTTCTGAAAGTCTTTGGATGCACACAGGGTCACCGCCCTGCGAATACCCGGATGGGTGAGACAGTCATCGGACTGAACCGCGGCCAACATGCCGTCGATGCTGTCGACAGGCCTCTTTTGCAGCGCATCGAGTGTGGCAATCGTAAGTTCCGGCAACTTGATTCCGGCTGTTGGGGGGGGTGAGGGGGGCGGCGGTTTATGAGGGGCCGTTATTTTCTTCTTAGGGACCGGTTTGGCAGTAGTTGCAGCAGCAATGGTGGACAGTTTGATCACAAGGGTCTTTTTACCGTCTGTCCACCTGGGAAGAATTTTTTTGAGAAAATGGCGGGTATGAAGATCCAGTACGACAATATTTCCGGGTAGGATGTTCTTTTCGATTTTTCGAATGAAACGGCTTCTGTAGTCCTTTTTAAAGGCATTTTTGGAAAGCCTGGCATTTTTCAAGGCGATGATCACCTCTTTTTGACCGGCTTGAAAGACTTTGTATGGAATTTCACCGGTCACCGCTATTTTCAGTGTTCCCGACTGCCCGTCCAGTGTTATCTTCTTGATGGTTTTAGGCCCCATCGGAATAACCGGAAACGGATACAGGCAGATCACAAAAAATAGTAAACCGCCGATAATAATTCGAATTTGATACAATCGTTTCATTCTGTCACGAAACATTGGATACCCTTCCGGAAGAAACGGATGCTGACGGTATACCGACAATAACGTCGATGCCGCTCGGTTTCTCCGATAAAAGGCATGCCGGTTTGATTTCTGCTGCTTACAGTCTGAATCTTAACAGCAAACAACGTGCCAGAAGATATGATAACCGTTATGGAAGAGGAAGAACGGAAAGGCCAAGGCGTCGGGAAGGGTTATCGAGGGCTAAGAATACTATAATTTAGCACATTTATGTCAATTAATTGACATTTATAATCACTACAGGGTTGTGTCCGACATACCGTTATGGGAGAGGGGGCTCTCGGGGGGTTCCAGGCGCATTTTCTTTATTTTTTCAACCAGGGTTGTCCGGTTCATCTTTAGCAGATCAGCGGCTTTTGCTTTCACCCAGTTTGTCCGATGGAGCGCCTGCAAAATAAGATCCTTCTGATACTGTTCCACCGCTTCGTTAAACCCGATGCCGTCTCGGGGTGACACATGGACAGGCTTTCTTTCACCGGCAGAGACCCCTCCTCTTATCTTTTCCGGCAGGTCCACAACGTCGATCACATCGTCTTCAACCAGCACGGAAAGTCGTTCGATGGTATTTTCAAGCTCCCGAATATTTCCCGGCCAGTCGTAATTGAGCATCAATGCCATGGCCCTATCTGTAAAGGATTTAATACGTTTGCGATCATGTCTTCTCCGGCCGCCCAGCCGGCTGAGGAAAAAATCCTTTAACAGCGGAATATCGGTTTTTCGGTCCCGCAGGGGCGGGACCAGAATCGGAATGACATTGAGTCGATAAAAAAGATCTTCTCTGAATTTCCCCTCTTTGATCGAGTTCCGCAACTTTTTATTGGTCGCGGCAAGGATCCGAACATCAACCTTCAGGGGCTTTGTGCTTCCCACACGCTCAAAGCTCTGCTCCTGTAAAACCCTTAACAGTTTGACCTGAAGATCCGGGCTCATATCTCCGATTTCATCCAGGAAAATCGTACCGTTGTCCGCCATCTCAAATCGCCCGATACGGGTCCGGTGAGCACCGGTAAAAGCCCCCTTTTCATGCCCGAACAGTTCACTTTCGAGCAACTCTCCGGGGATTGCGCCACAGTTAATGGTCACCAGGGGTTTATCCTGGCGATCACTGGTGTAATGAACGGCTCTTGCAACCAGTTCCTTTCCGGTTCCGCTTTCACCGGTAATCAAAACCGTACTGTCGGTGACGGCAACCTTTTCGATGGCTCTGAAGACTTCTCGGATTGCCGGGCTTTCTCCCACAAGCTCACCGAATTTAGGTGTCTGAGATTTATCCGACTTTCTTCGCCGGGGTCCCTTGTATTGGCTGTCACTGACGGCTTTTTCCATGGATGAAATCAAATCTTTGGTACTGTCGGACTTTATAATAAAATCGAAAGCACCTCTTTTTATGAGCGCAACAGAGTCACGGACATTGGGCATTGAAGATACAATGATACAGGGGGTGACCGCGTAATCGTCCACCACCGACTCAAGCACCCGTTTTCCATCGGCCGAGGCATCGGTTACCACTACATCAAAAACGCCCTCCTCCATACGGGAAACGGCATCCGTGTAGCCTTCAACAGACTCGACCTCATACCCGTGCCGGTGGAGCAATTCAGGATATTGCCCGACGGTTTTACGATCATTTACAACGACAAGAACTTTTGTCATACACACCTTCATCCATGGTTATAAGACGGTTAAAAAAACGGATACCAGATTCGGGCCGGCCGGGTGAAATCTTATGCCTCAAGGCAGATCTCAATGGTAAAATTGCCCCCGTCGGTTGAAAACGGAATGGCAACAATGGGCCCTGACGTGATATGGTTGATCTGATGATCTTTTCCGGTAACCACCGAAGGGATCGCAGCTTCAAACTCTCTTCCGTTCTTTTCCAGCTGTTGCCGTGCTTGGCCGGAAATCATGTTGGTCAATTCACCCACGGCATCGGCAACATCGGCATTCATCTCCGGCATCTCTTCACCGAACATCTTGGAAACAATGCCCAGAATACTCCCCTCATCAAAGGTCACGGAAATGGTTCCATTTGCCTCACCAGTAATCCCGATGATACCGGTAACGTCTCCGCGGGCGACCTTATCTTTCTTTAGAAACGGCTTGCCAGGGTCCACTTTTGTACTTGCCATGGTTTCGAGCACTTTTACCGTTGCATTAATAAAGGGGTTCACCAGACTTACGTCCATTCTATCTCCTCACCTGTTTGTTGAGCTGTTATGGAAAAAAAGCGTGCGCCCCAAGACCCTTTGTCTGCGTTAGGCAACATCATCCGGATCATCCGCATTGTACCGCACAATGTTTTTCAGATGGGTATAGCTGTCCAGATCTATTGATTCAAACGTGATCGCGATACCCGATTCTTCGTTCCGGATGATCCGACCGTCCATCTGCAATACCAATGGTTCGGTTGTTCCAGACAACGAAATCTCCACCTGGCAGGGTGTATCCACGGATATCTTCTGATCGGTATAGACAAAAATGCCGCTCAGACTCAAATCCCTGGAGCTTCCTTGGGCCCGGATTTCTGCATCTCCGGCTACCAGCATAATCTGTGTATTAAACCAGACACGCGTTTTCCTGCGCCGTTCAATCTGTGACATTTTTTTTGATTCCTTTGACGGTTGTGATGCGCCTAAGAATAATTTTTCTTTTCCCGGATTACTTTCCGTTGCTGACGGAAAGTAAAGGAGATAAGCCGTTCCCGCTGTTCTTCGTTAAGATCTAAGAATCGGACCCCTGCTTCATACAGATGCGATTCGTCACCCATTAATCGTGAACTCCGCATGATCTTTCCCTGGGCTCTGAAAACCCCCAGGGGAAAACCCGGTATGCTCAGAGAGACATCGAGCAGCTGACCGACCTGCAGGGGGTGTGTAACCACCATGCTGATTCCGGATCCGCTGATATTCAGCGTTCGAATCACCTGGAGCGAATCTTCGTCGGCCGGGCCGATACCGAGAAAATCGGCGATACGGTCAATTTTTTCATCAATCTGTATCAAAAATTCGGCAAGATCATAGATGGCCTGTTTTGTAGAATTCGAAGCATCCGGATCATCGCTTGCGGCATCACGGTCGCTTGAAAATATCTGCTTCAGACTGAGCCTGCGGCCCAGTTCCTTTTGATCGATGGGTGCGAGGGTCGCCTGAATAGAAAGATCGGTCCTAACAAATTCTCTTTTTTCTTCCCTGTGTTCGGGCATATGCTACCTGTTTATATCACTTGACCATTTCCGTGTAAACCCCGGGCAATCGCTCTTCCAAGCACCGCCCCGGGCCGGATGCCGATCCGGGCAGAATCACTTTGCCGGACCCGGCCCGAAACCCGGCAACCGTGTCTTTTGCAGCTGAAACCGTGCTCTTTAGGCATCGAATGCCGCGCTGTTTCGGAAAACCTTTCCTTCCTTGTGAAGTTTCAGGAACAGGGCGACAACCGCCGGGTCAAACTGCGTTCCTGCGCCCTGCTCAATGGTTTCGACAATAACCGGTTCCGGAACCCGCTTTCTGTAAGCACGATCCGAAGCCATGGCATCATAGGCATCCGCCACAAAGAGGATGCGCGAAAGCAACGGGATCGATTCACCTTTCAAACCATCCGGGTAACCGGAACCGTCGAAACGTTCATGGTGGCATCGAATTATCTCCCGTTCTCTATCCCATAATCCGAGTTGCCCCACAATGTCTGCACCGATGACCGGATGTTCTTTTATCTTTTCAAATTCTTCTTTGGTCAATTTTCCGGGTTTAAGCAGTATCTGGTCCCGGATTCCTATTTTTCCGATATCGTGTAGACGACCGGCGACATTTAGGATATCCAGCTCTTCTGTTGAAACCCCAAGGCTTCTTCCGATCTTGAGCGAAAGACCGGTGACTCTGTTTGAATGCCGCTGTGTGTATGCATCTCTTGCTTCAAGCGCCCGGACAAAAGCATAGAGGGTCGCAAAAAGGTTTTCATAGATATTTTCATAAAGTGCAAGGTTCTCAACCGCATGGGCAGCATTTTGAGTCAGAAACGAGAGGTAGTACAGATCCTTTTCATTAAACCGCAAACCGTCCCCGTAAGTAGAAGCGGTCAAAACACCGAATATTTTATCCCGGATCTTTAACGGCACCACCATTAAAGAACGAATTTCCAGGGACAAGCCCCGGGCACCGTTGTTTTCCGAGATCAATAATGGAATTTCATCGGCAACGGTCTCCATGATCAGCTTATCAAACGAACGCAGGCTCCCGGCAGGCGATTCAATACGACCTTCTCCGGGCCGATCGGCACCATTGCCCGATCCTTCGGATTCTGATTGTCCCCTTGCAATGGCTATTTCAAATGGTTTTTGAACCGTTTCGTTGATGATGTAAAAATGTGTTTCATCGGCATGGGTAATCTCCAGGGCAAGATCGGTCATTTTTTTAAATACATTGATGCTGGCGCTGATGCTGGTAAAATCACTCATGATTTTATTTAAGATGTGCAGCCCCTCGACCTTTTCAAGGAGCTCCTTATTGAGTGCCTCGAGCCGTTCCTTGCTCTCGATCTCTCTTTTTAGGAGGATGTTCTCTGCAAAAAGGTTTTGTTCCCGAAGGACCCGCTGAAGACACAGCTCCATCTGATTAAGGCTCACCGGCTTTATGAGAAAATCCACCACCCCGTTTTTAAGGGTCTTTATGGTGTTTTCCATCGACGGATACCCGGTCATGACAACCACCGGGATGGTGTTGTCCTTTATCCGGATATGCTCGGCAAGTGCCAGTCCATCCATTTCCGGCATATTGATGTCCGTAAAGCAGCAGTCGATCCGTTCGGCATCCAGTACCCTGGACGCCTCCAGCCCGTTTCTTGCCGTTACGACCTCGTAGCCTTTCTGCTTGAAATACTCATGGGCAATGGAGAGTATATTTTCTTCGTCATCGACGAACAGGATTTTTTTATTCACACGCATGCATCGGTGCCTCGGTTCAGCCATTGATAAGGTGGCGGTATTTCCTGCCTGAAAAAGGGCAATGCCCCGGAAAATATGCAAATCCTATACCACAAAAAATATCTCCGGAGCAATGCAATCTTTCCAGTATTTTTAACTATTTATTATCCTGTTCATTATCAATGGGACCGTCAACATGTCAAGGTTTTCGAATAAATCACGATTCATACCACTTTTTTGAGTGCTTCCAGAACAGCATTGTAATCCGGTTCTTCGGCAATCTCTTTTACCAGCTGGACGTACCGAACCATCCCGTCCCGATCCACAATAAAAACAGCCCTTGCCAGCAGCCTCAGCTCCTTGATCAACACGCCGTACCCAGTTCCGAATTCTGCTTGACGATGATCCGAAAGGGTCACCACCCGTTCAACCCCGGCGGCACCGCACCATCGCTTCTGGGCAAAAGGAAGATCCATGCTGATGGTCAGAATCGATATGTCGGAGCCGAGATTTTCAGCTTCCTGATTGAACCGCCGGGTCTGCATGTCACATACAGGGGTATCCAGTGACGGCACCGATGAAATCACACAGACCTTTCCGAGATAGGATGACCGTTTAACCGGCGAGAGATCGTTTCCGACAACTTCAAAATCGGGTGCCGGCTGGCCGACCGGCGGCAAATTATTGACAAGCGTCAGTGGATTACCTTTCATAGTGACTGCTTCAATCTGTTCTTTCATGCCGAACCTCCTTTCATGGTCCTTTAGGTTGATGATGATGTTAAATAATAATACCTCTTGGAATGAATCACAATTTTTTTTAAGGGCCGGGGCAGGATAACTGCATTTGGATTCCACCAACTATCTTATTTTTCCAGGGAAATATCGAAATCACCCTTTGTTAACGCCCCAAGTGATGCCTCAAACCCCTTCTGGGTGTCAGCAGGCAATTCCAGTAACAAAAACGCTTTTTCCGCGTACCGCTCGTCCCGGATAACCGCATCATAGGTTCCGGCCAACCGTTTCAGCTCGGATATATAAGGATAGGCGATGGTGATCGACAACCGGACCAAATCGACCTTTTCAATCAGCGGGATTGCCGCCACTGCTTTTTGAACCATTCCGGCATAGGCACGAACCAGTCCGCCGGTTCCGAGCTTGGTGCCGCCGTAATAGCGGGTCACCACCGCAGCGATCTCTCCAAGTTCTGACCGCAGCAGGATATTGAGCATCGGCCGACCGGCGGTACCGGATGGTTCGCCGTCATCACTCGATCGGATGTCATTCGTCTTTTTCGGGGGCCCGGCAACATAGGCCCAGCAGTTGTGGGATGCGTCGTTAAATTCCTTCTTTACGGCGCGAATCCATTTTACGGCAGCCGATGCGGTCGGTGCATGGGAGGCGGAAACAATAAAACGGCTTCTGCGAATGGTCTCTTCTAAACGCAGATCAGACCCGGGAATTAGGTAGCGTTTTTGCATAAAGGATCTCTATCCGCTATTCTTGGGGTGCGTCAAGAAAATTCACCCATTGATTCCTGGGGTATTAACGGGTAAAAAAACTTTACGATTATCTTCAAAGTGCCAATTGCATACCGCAATAAGGCTTGAAGCCGAGACGGAAGCACTCCTTAAAAAAGGCTTCCGGGCCATCAAAATGAAAGTCGGATTGGGCGGTGGTTGAAAGGACGGTCATTCTGGAGTGGGACGCAATGGAAAACCCGATGCGGGATCGATTGCTGGTAGAGGGCCCCCAGATCGTCAAAGGGATGATATCGGTTTCAGAAAAACCCGGGCTGGGGGTCGCAGAGGACCGAAGGGCCATATCGGATTTTTGGGTCGACTAAAAAATGCGCATCCGGAAACGAATGTTTTTGGATGTGCACTAGGGGGATTTCAATCTTAACCGGATGCCGGATCTCGCCGGTGGCTGCCCTACCCGAAGAGGGTTTCAAAAAGATGGGTTTCTTCCAATAATTTCCCCTCTCCCGTGAGCCGGCGAACGGCCTGATATTTGACGTATTCGCCATATTCGTCAATGGTCAGGGTAATTCTTTTCAAAACGCGCAGTCTCCCAAGCTCCGAGTGGGGTGAATGAAAGAAACCGCCCCAGAGCCCTTCCACCAGAAAAATTACAATTTCCGTATTGTATACCGCCACCAGCACATCCGAATCCTTGGATCGGTACTTGCCGTGGTGAAGGTGATTGGTGCAAAAATTTAACGGTTCGTCTTCAAGGCCCAGGCATCTTAAGGCTTCCGTCCGCATTTCCGCCCCGGACCGCTGCTCCTTTCTGATATCTTCGACGGTTCGTTTTTCGACCTGTTGGGCAAAAAGGATGTTTTTGATCACCCAGGGGGTATTCTCCGGATAAAGCGGTTCGTTTTTCCGAAAAGACTCGGGTTCGGGCAACAGCCCCTTTTCCTCATAGAGTGCAAAGGTCCGGCTGGGATCTTTTCCCAAATATACATTCTCGTTGCGAAGCTGTTTAAGTACCTCTTTTACCGTAAGCAAAAAAACCTCATAAATTCGTCAGAAGACCTGTTAGGCTTCCCCATGTTGCGCTTAGGGTCGGATATAAATAAGGTCAGTCTTTAGCAGTCGATGTTGACCCTGTCAACCGAGTGCATCGACACTTGCAGGGTAACCGCATTTGGGATTTAGTGTATTTGATTTTAATTTCTATCGAGGAATTATTGAAAAATGAACGTCGAACATTGAACACCGAACGTCCAATATTGAATAATGTATTCTGCCAATTTAAAAAAGACTGAACAACATACGGCGCACACGCCGCGGTACGTTTTTATTAAAATGGATAAAGCGCAGCGTCATCAATATTCGACGTTCGATGTTGGGCGTTGGATGTTCGGCGTTAAATCTTTTCGCTGTTTAATTCAAATTCAACCATCAAGGCTATAAATTTGATCAAAAAAGAATATTGGACTAAACACGGAATCCAAATGCGTTTGCCCTGATCGACACCCTAAGGTTAACGCTCCGCCCCTCACTTATTTTGGCTTGAAAATCTTTTTAACTTAACGCAGTATCTGGCCCATGACGCTTTCGATTCCGATTTTGATAGTTTTGGTTTTTTCGACCTTTGCAACGTCCATTATCTCCGGAATGATGGGTATGGCCGGAGGATTTCTCCTGCTGGTTATCCTGGCCTCTCTGGTGGAGACCGCTTATGTGGTGCCGCTGCTCTCTTCGGTGCAGCTCATCAGCAATACCGCTCGACTCACCCTGTTTATAAAAAATATCAATTGGAAGATTGTGGCATACTTTCTAGCGGGCCTTTGTCCGGGTGCCGTCATGGGTATTCTGATCTTTCAGATGCTGCCGAAGCCCGTGATCAAACTGATGATGGGGCTCATCACGCTGGTGATGATCTATTTGCCTAAATCTGAAAAAGAATCCGGGATAGGACTTACGATCTTTCTGCCGGTAGGCTTTATAGCGGGTCTATTCGGAATTTTTTTCGGCGCCACCGGCCCCTTGACCGCTCCGTTTTTTATCAGGAACGGTATCGTAAAAGAGGAACTCATCGCCACCAAAGCAACCTGCCAGGCACTTATCCATTTGGCAAATCTGCTTTTATTCGGATCCATCGGCATCAATGTGTTCACTGACTGGAAGCTTCTTTTAGGTCTGGCCGCTTCGGTGGTCATCGGAACCATGGTCGGGAAAAAATTATTGAACCGGTTATCGTTTCAAACCTTTATTTTCTGGTTCAAGCTGTTGCTCACCTTGATTGCGGCCCGGATCGTAATTACCCAAACCCTTCAATTGATTAAGGCCTATTTATTGACATAGGCGGGATCCGTTCTTAATTCTTCTTAATGAGATGGAATCTTTCACCCGGGATATTTACAAGCCAAATGTCCCGTTTTCCATTGTCACATCGGGACCCGGTACCCGCGATAAAATAGGCGAAGCTGTTACGGGCTTTATCACATCGCCTTGAGAGGGGCAGCGTCAGATGAAAAGCAGACAGAAAATATACATGGTACTCTTGGGTATTTTATTTCTCCAGTTTGGCTGCACAATTGCCACCACCGACTACAGGGTTCAAGGATTTACAATGGTCTCAAAGAGTTTTGACACGATTTCCGAATCCCCGGACCTTTATGAAATTATCGAGCTTGAAAAAGTGAAGATCTATATTGTGGGGGACCGAAAACATTTTAAATGGGACAAGGCCGCTGCATACGGCTCTCCCATCCATGGATATGCAACACGGAAAAATGAAATATATGTTCTTGGAAAGCGCCTGGGAGATAAAATCGTCATCAACCAGGCCATCATCGGCCATGAACTCCATCACCTGCTTAACTTTAGCAACCCGAAGGTTGCGGACCCGGACAGAATGGACCGGCTCGAATGGTGCTCGGCTCAGAACCTTTCCCGGGAAAAATGTTGATCTATCTGCTTCTTCCTCCACAGGATCCGGGAAACAGGGTAAACCCATTTGGCCGAATTTGAGCAATGTTGCAATATATCCGTCAGGGCAGACGGCGCATCCGCTTTTTCCATCGGAAAAAACTTGATCCCAAGGGGGCATAAAACAGCCCCCCGCCAGTCGATAAACCAAAACGCTTGATCCTGGTGGATACGCTGTACAGTTGCCGACATGCCGAGTTGGGACCTGCTTAATCCGCCAGAGGCGGACAAGGATTAAATTCCCACCCCTTGGGACGTTAAAATAATTTCCGATGGATACCCCGTAGCTTACTGCGGGGTAGTTCGTCGCCCCTAATGATCTTCAAACAGTTTCCCGATTCCAAAATCGGACACCCCGTCTGCCACACCCTCATCCCTTCATGATGGACCAAAGGCGTTTGCCCTCCGGGGAAATATCACCCTTGACTGAACCGGACATTCCGGTCTAATTTCAATCTTTCCCAATGAACCGTTTTCAACCATGTCCGATGGCGATAACCAGAAACTCTAATCCTGAGAGGTGGCGATGAAAATCACCGGAATCAAAACGTATGTGCTCCAGGCAATGCTGGACGATAAGGGGTTTGGTTGGTCACAACGGGTAACCGACAAGCGGCAGACGGCCATTTCCGTTATCACGACCGACGAAGGTATTGAAGGATACGGAGAAGCCTTTTATTTTGGCGGACCGGCAAAAATAGTCGCCGGAATGATAGACGATGCCCTCGGCCCGTTGATAGTCGGAAAGAATCCTTTGGACACCAGTGTAATTTGGGACATTCTCTATAACTGGACACGGGACCAGGGGATGAAGGGGATCACCATCGCTGCCATCAGCGCGGTGGACATCGCACTCTGGGACATCAAGGGCAAAGCGCTTGATCTGCCGGTGTATCAACTGCTGGGGGGAGCCTACCGGAACAGAGCCCGGGCCTATGCCACCGGCCTGTATGAACCCCAGGGAGTTCCCAGCAGAATCGATGCATTGGTGGATGAGGCCATGGGCTATAAAAATAGCGGTTTTTCAGGGATGAAGCTCAAAATCGGGTACGGGATTGAAACCGATATGTCGTACATAAAAGACATACGGGAAGCCATCGGCCCGGATTTGTATCTGATGGTGGATGCAAATCATGCCTACAATGCTTCAGAGGCCATTCAGCTGGCCCGGAAAATGGAGCCGTTTGATATATACTGGTTCGAAGAGCCGGTGCCGCCGGAAGATATCGACGGATATCTGGAAATAAAACGGCATTCCAATATTCTGGTCGCCGGCGGCGAATGCGAATATACTCGCTACGGATTCCGGGATTTAATCAATCGACGTGCCATGGATATTTTACAGCCGGACCTCTGTGCAACCGGTGGATTTACGGAGATGATGAAGATTGTGGCCATGGCAAGTGCTGCGAACCTGCCCGTCATACCGCATGTATGGGGAACCAATGTGGGTCTTGCCGCTTCGCTTCAATTCTTTGCGGCGCTACCGCATTTTCCGGAACGTCGCTTCCCGGCAGAGCCTTTCTTTGAATATGATCGATCCAACAACCCCCTGCGGGACGGTGTAACAGAAGAAAAATTCAGGCTGGAAGACGGTTACCTGGCGATTCCGGATCGCCCGGGCCTCGGAATCAACCTGGATATGGATTTCATCGAAAAACATGCCCGATAAAACATCTGTTCGAAACAACGTGAGCCCCGGGCACAGGCGGTGAACCCAGGGCTCACGGCTTTAAGCTTTTCCCATTTAACTTTGCCCCTTCAGCTATGCCTGCCGGGGCATGGCCACGGAGTGGTGAAGGCTGGAGTTTTCATCTCCCCATCGCTCCAACCATCTTCCCCTTACCTGGGGATTTACCGCATAGGTCGGCCATTGACCGCGCAGCGCTTGGATCACCTGGCCCATGGCCTTGTGCCAGAACATCTCCCCGGAATCCGAAGACGTGGAATACCAGGCAGAGTGTCCTGAAAAGATAACATTGGGCATGGCCAGCATGGGATTTTCCTTTGAAATCGGATCGTCTGCCGTTACGTCAAGACCGGCCCCTGCAAGCCGATCTTTCTGCAATGCCTGTACGAGTGCATCCTGATCGACGATCCCCCCCCGGGCCGTGTTGATCAAAAAGGCACCGGGTTTCATTTTATCAAATGCTTCCGCATCTATCATATGCCGGGTTTCATCGTTGAGCCAGGCATGAAGGCTGAGGTAATCCGATTGTCCCAGGAGGTCGTCAAAACCCACCGGTTCAACACCGTGACTCCGCATGACCTCGTCGAGCACATACGGATCATATGCGATCACCCGGAACCCGAGGGCGCTTGCCTTTAACGCGGTGGCGGTTCCGATCTTTCCCATCCCCAAAATGCCGAAGGTCTGCCCCCTGGATCGGCAAATCGGGTTCAGGTGTGCCGAGATGTTATTTCTGCGCGGGGGCACAAAATTAATGTTCTGTTCCCGAACGGTCCTGTCTATCTGAAACAGTTTTCGGCCAAGTGCCAGGGTCAGAGCCATGGCGTGGCTCGATACTTCATCAATACAGTAGTCCGGGATATTTGTAACCACAATCCCCATTTCAGTGGCGGTTTCCAGATGAATGCTGTCATATCCGATACCGAGGCTGGCCAGGATGCAGCATCGGGAAAGAGATTGAATCACCCGCGGCGTCCAGGCCTGGATGGGGCCTGAACAGATAATGGCATCTGCTTCGGTGGAATGGGTGATTAGGCTCTCTTCATCAAGCCAGCGCCCGTTTATAAGCTCGGCATCGATTCCATCCAGGAGTTCTTCCCCGAATTCCAAATCAGGGCTGTAGATCGTGTTTATCACTTTTATCCGCATCGTCTTTTAAACCTCTCTGTTTTCCTCAATATTTTGTTCGGTACCGAGGTGCTTTTGTAATTGTCCAGGTTGCTTAGGCTGCAGGCTAAGGGTTGCCAGTTTACATAACCTGCACTATCTGCGCAATGTATATCATCTATTTCACCGGTTTCAAACTTGTCAAGAAAAACCGTCTCTCTAACCTTGAAAGAATGGACCCCGTATGGTAACAAAATGACCAGAATTACTTTTTCAATCAGAAGGGGAAATTGTCATGAAAGTCGTTATCGTTGGTGGGGGGTGGGCAGGATGCGCGGCTGCTGTTGCTGCTGCAAAACAGGGGGCAGAGGTCTGCCTTATAGAGCGGACCGATATGCTCCTGGGAACCGGGTTGGTGGGCGGGATCATGCGCAACAACGGCCGTTTTACAGCCGCCGAAGAGATGCTCGCCATGTCCGGCGGCGAACTGTTCACGTTGACCGATGGAAACTCACTTCACCGGAACATCGAGTTTCCGGGGCATCGACACGCCTCACTCTATAACGTCGCATCCATGGAACCGCTCCTTAAACGGTTTCTCATTGAAAAGGGAATCGACGTTCAGACCGCAATCCGCATTACCGATGCAGAGATGTCGGACCGAACAATAAAATCGGTCACCGGAAAAGTCGGCAAAGATCCCATCCGCTTTAAAGGGGACGTTTTTATCGACACCACCGGTACGGCCGGCCCGCCTGCCAACTGCAGCAAATACGGAAACGGTTGTGTGATGTGTGTGCTCAGATGCCATTCCTTCGGCGGCAGGGTGAGCCTTGCTGCAAAAGCCGGGGTAAAAGAGATGATCGGCCAGAAAGGGGACCAGACAGGCGCTTTCAGCGGTTCCTGTAAACTGCTCAAGGAATCGCTCGCCCCTGAGATTTCACGTACATTGACCGATACGGGGGTGGCGGTGGTGCCGTTACCGGAAAAAACAATTCAAACAGGAAAATTATCCATAAAGGCCTGCCAGCAGTACGCGCTCGCGGATTATGAAAAAAATATCGTCCTGCTCGACACCGGGCACGCCAAACTGATGACTGCCTTTTATCCCCTCGACGCGTTGCGGGAAGTCCCGGGATTTGAAAATGCCCGATACGAAGACCCCTATACAGGCGGTTCGGGAAACTCGGTGCGCTATTTCGGCATGGCCCCGAGAGACAACGCATTGAAGGTGGAGGGTGTTGAAAACCTTTTCTGTGCCGGAGAAAAAGCCGGTCTCCTGGTGGGACATACCGAAGCCATCTGCACCGGAACCCTTGCCGGGTACAACGCCACAAAATACGCTCGGAAGGAGAAACAAATGGTTCTCCCCGACACCCTGGCCGTGGGGGATGCCACCCAGTTTGTCCGCAAAGAAATGCGGGAGGATGGAAGACTGGGTCTTAAATATACCTTTTCCGGCTCTGTTTTCTTCGAACGTATGAAATCCCGCAATCTCTACACCACCGATGTCGACGAAATTCGGAAGCGGGTAGACGCAGCCGGCATGACGGATGTCTTTTCCTGAGTCGATGCTGGATACTCGATACTGGATACTCGATGGAAGGTAATCCGTTATGAATCAGATTGAATGCCGTCTACATCGAGCATCCAGAATATAGGATCTCTTAACTTCTCGGATCTATAACCCAAACGAATGTGGAATAGACTGAGTGGTTTTGGGGTTATTTCCGAACGATATTGTGGCGGTTTTTGTAAAAAGCGCTTTGCGAATGGGAGCGTTAAGAAATTGAAACTGTTTGAGTCCCGAGCGAAGCGAGGTCGAGTTTTTCAATTTCAGTGAAATGAGCTTAGCGCTTATCAAAAACCGTCACACCTAGAGAGGAAATAACCCCAAAACCACGGCGGCCTTTTTATTGGTTATAGATCTGTAATTTTCCAATGGTCTCGATCAAAATGACCGATCGTGACCGGAACCGATGATGCAACTATAGCCTCTGTCTGACTGTGGATTAAATCTTTCCGATACTCTTAAGCATTTCCGCCAATGTCTGCCGCTCCGATTCCGAAAGCCTACTGACCGGTGCCCGCGGCGGTCCGCCGGCGAACCCCGCCATCTCGGCGCCTGCTTTTAGCATGGCAGGATGCGTACCCAGGGTGAATCCGTGCCGCAAGGGTGTGAGTCGGCGCTGAAAATCTTTAGCCTTTTCAATGTCACCCTTTAAAAAATTCTCATAAATGCCGGCTGCGATCTCCGGTGCGACATTGGCAGTTGCGGCGATGGCGGCAACCGCTCCCTGCATCAGGGCAGGTAGAATCATCGCATCGTTTCCCATCACGAAACAGAATCCCTCGGGTGTGCTGTCGAGCATGGCCATGGCATTTGAAAAATTACCGGAGCTGTCCTTGATACCCACGATGTTTTCAAAAGCTTCAGCCAGCCTCACCACAAGATCGACGGAGATTGTGTTGCCCGTCCGGGCCGGCAGATTGTAGAGCAGAATCGGTATATCCACTGATTTTGCAACCGCCGAAAAATGTTCAAACAGCTGATCCTGACTGGGGGTGATATAGCTCGGCGTCAGCACCGAAAGGCAGTCGGCGCCGGCCTCTTGGGCCAGTTCAGATAGCTGTACCGCCTCCCGGGTGGAGTTGGCACAGGTCCCCACATATACCGGCAGCCGTTTGGCGGTCATCTGAACCGTCCATTCATAGACTCTTTTTTTCTCCTCCGTTGTCAACGCCCAGAACTCACCTGCCGTCCCCACGGTAAAGATTCCGTGAACACCGGCCTCCACCAGGCCGTCGATGATTCGCTGAAATCCCTTTTCATCCAGTTCCTCGTCTGCTGTCATGGGGCTGATCATGGCGGGAATGACCCCCCGGATAAACGTCGTGTCCATTAAACAATCTCCTTTGTTACAATTTCAGAATTTGATATCATTCTTTTTAAAATCTAATGAAAACTTATCTATTTCACTTGAATCCTCGAATCCTTGGCCCCTCGAATCCTCAGGATCACTCCAACTCTTTTGGAGATGATCCTAAATCGTAATGCTCTCAATAAATAGATTTTCATCTTAAGTCAAACGATACAGGATATCTATCCTTGCATTAATACGGTTTTTACGATACGTTATTAACGAATCGTAGAAACCGTATCGTCATTTGCAAAACGGAGCTGTCTATGGAAAACCCTTTCAAATACGGGGGTATCGTCCGTGGTCCATACTTTGCCGGCAGGAAAGAAGAAGTTAAAGAACTGACCCGGGAAATGATCAATGCAAACCGGGTGTTCCTGATTTCACCTCGCCGCTTGGGTAAAACCTGTTTGCTTCACCATTTAATGGGCAACCTCAAAACCCAGGGGATTGCGGTGGCATTTGTCGACTTGAATGCCCTGCCGGATCGTCGTTCTTTTGCCGAAACCATCACCAAGAGAATGAACCAGGCCCTTGAAACCAATAAAGAAAAGCTCATACAGGTTTTCAGCGGTCTCCGGAAATTAAGACCGAAATTGACAATCGGAAAAGACGGCAGTATCGAGGCCGGTGTGGAGGTGATTGCTGAGGACAAAGAGGCAATCCCCGCCCTTGTTGAAGGTTTGCATCAGGCAGAGGTCTTGGCTGCACAAAAAAAGAAAAAACTGGTAACCATCATCGATGAATTTTCAGATCTTGTAAAATACAATGGCCATACCCTCGAAAAGGCGCTTCGCTCGGAAATACAAACCCATCAGCACATCGGCTATATCTTTGCCGGTTCAGAGCAATCCGTGATGCTTTCGATGATCCAGGATAAAACAAGGGCTTTCTACAAAATGGGACGTATTATGGAACTGGGTCACATTGCAAGAAAAGAGTACCGCATGTTTATCTCAAATTGGTTTACAAAGGCCGGCTTTAGCATCGATCGGGAACAGCTCGATCAGATATTTGATATCGGCCGCGATATTCCGCTCTACATTCAAAGGCTCTGCCACAACCTGTGGGAGGCAATGCGAGACGGACATACCATTTCAAAGGATCTTATCGATAGGATTCCGAATACAATTGTCCGCCAGGACTCCCCCCACTATGAAGTTTTGTGGATTGGAACTTCCCAGGGGCAGAGAATTCTTCTCAGGGCACTTGCAAAGGAACCGGCCGCCAAACCCTTTTCTAAAGAGTTTCAGTTCAAATATGGTATCGGCCCCTCTTCTTCCATAAAGGCATCGTTTGATTCTTTAATAAAAAAAGGTATTCTCTACCGATCACTAAAGGGGTATTATAAATTTTCAGATATTTTTATGGCGCACTGGCTAAATTCACTCATTGATTAGGACAGGTATCTTTGGAGGAAATATGAACAATTTGGAACTACTCAAAATGCTGTCGGAAGCTTTCGGCCCCTCCGGTTTTGAAGACGATGTCCGGGATAAGATTCGTAAAATAATCACCCCCTTGGTCGATGATGTGCGGGTCGACCCCCTGGGGAATCTTATCGCTACGATCAACCCCGGAAAAGATTTTACCCTGCTTTTAGACGCCCATATGGATGAAATCGGCTTTATGGTCAGCCATGTTGAAAAGAATGGATTTTTGCACTTCAGCCCCATCGGCGGCTGGGACGAACGGCTGCTTCCGGCCCTTCGGGTCTCCATAAAAACAGAGGAGGGAAAGCTGTTTTACGGCACCGTCGGCAGCACTCCCCCACACATTCAGAGCCCGGAGGAACAAAAAGCCCCCATGAAAGCCGATGACCTGTTTATTGATGTGGGCGCCGCATCATCCGAAGAAATCGAAAAGATGGGAATCCAGGTGGGAGATCCCGTCGCACCCCATGCCGAGTTGCTGCAGATGGCAGGCAACACCGTCATGGGAAAAGCATTCGACGATCGGGCCGGGTGTGCCGTGCTCATTAGAGTACTGGAGGCCTTTTCCAAAGAGGCGCCCGATTTCACCCTCCGGGCCTGTTTTTCCGTTTGTGAAGAAGTCGGTTTAAGGGGGGCAAAAACAGCCGCATTTCAGATTCAACCGACCGTTGCCCTGGCCCTGGAAGGGACGGTGGCCGCGGACACACCCGGAACGCCGGGGCATAAAAACCCCACAACCATGAAAAAAGGGCCGGCTGTCACCGTAGCGGACCGATCGATAATCGTCCACCCGAAGCTTGCCCGCTTTATCAAAAAGACCGCAGCGGATTTAAACATCCCCTATCAGATCAAGACCCCCAGCTACGGCGGCACCGATGCCGGGGCCATTCACACCGCCGGCGCCGGCGCACTGACCGGGGTGATCTCCATCCCCTGCCGGTACATCCACTCGCCGAACATCATCATGAACCTCGATGATTTCGAACAGACGGTAAACCTGGCAACGGAAGTCGCCCGGCGCAGCAAAGCGGCCTATGAGAGTTTTTAAGCATCAATAATAATGAAAGGAAAACCAACAAAAAGAATGATCGCTTGAAATCATTACGGAATCGCCTTGATGAGCAGTCCCGGTTTTGCAAGGCCGCATTGATCCAGAGGGTTCCGCGAACAGTCTGTAAAATACTGAAAATTTTAATCCTTAACAATTTGCTGGGCCGAAATATACTGATCATCGGCACCAATGCCATGTATGCATATGAAGCTGCTTCCGGTGTTTTTTTAGAAAGCCCGATGCTGGCCACCCAAGATATGGATCTGCTGTGGGATATCCGGCCCAAATTAACACTTTATACCGATCATAAAATCGATCAGACAGGCCTAATCAATCTCCTTCGAAAGGCGGATCGGTCTTTTGAGCCGATCACACCTCGCAGCTATCGCGCCGTGGGGCAGATACTAATGCAATACCTGCCCCAGTTTAAATTCGATAACAATCATCTGAAAATGTTTCCAAAAGAGATCGCAAACGCAGGAAAAAAATGGATACAGAATGGGTCATCACAAGTCTGAGCGTCATCCCAGCGTCTCCATATCCTTTCGATATTTTTCCATCAAAGCCGTGTTCCAACCCAAAGGCGGTTTTGCGCCTTTCGGCAAAAAGGCTTTAAAGTCAACGTCGCGCTATTGAAGACCCTGCAGCCCCGCAGGCGGGATTCCCACCGAGTTGGATCGTGGATGAAGGCGAAGCCTAATTCACTCCGACAAGCTGCAGGGAATCTTCCTCCGTAAGGTATTCTGTCTAATTTTTGATTCGCTCGCTAACCCCGCAGCCCTGGTGGCGGGATTTCCACTTCGCTCCAACAAGCTACGGGGAATGCACTCACTATGGGATTCATTCAAAAGGGAGCGGGGGTATCATGTCAACCGCTTTTCTGTTTTGCGGATCAATCAAAACAGCGCCTTCAGCCTTACTATATTTGTTCTTCACAAATGATGATATTAATGATGGTATTTATCTTGACAAATAGGTCCTGGAGATGATTTAATTCTTATTAAGAATTCATTCTTAGTTGTGACAGGACGATATGAATATAATAAAATTAGAAATTGATCACCGTTTAAAAAAATTCAAAAAAGACTGTAAAAATGCGGGTGCAAAATGCACAAATCAGCGTTTAGAAATTTTCAAAGACCTTATTAAAAATTCAGAGCATCCCGATGCAGAAACAGTTTTTCAAAATGTACGAAAAAGAATGCCAAAAATCTCTCTGGATACAGTATACAGAACTTTATGGCTACTTAAAGATCTTGGTTTAATTACCACGTTGGGCCCACCTCGTGAACGAACTCATTTCGATGCTGACCTCAGTAACCACCACCACTTTATATGCAATTTGTGTGGAGCAACCTCTGACATTTACAGCAAAGAACTCAATGAGTTCAAGATCCCTGGTCATGTTAAGATTATAGATGAAGCAGAAATGTTGCAGGTTACCATACATGGTGTTTGCATTACATGCACAAAAAGTAGAGTGAAAAAAAATAAAGGAGAAAATATTTAATGGAATGGTGATGTAATCTTTGTTCGCATGTTTATGATGACGCTAAGTAATCAATTCAATAGTCATCCTGAAGGTTGGGTCTGCCCTGTTTGTGGCAACACCGTTGGAAATGAAGTCCCGGACACCTGTCCGGTTTGCAATGTTCCCGGGGATAAATTTATTGAAGTGGCATAACTACACGTATCAATAGTTCATTCATGGGGTCCAGCCGCAATTGATCCTTTGGAGTAACACTTTGAAGTTGGATTTCCTTTGCAGGATCGACTGCAGGGGTAAATAATATGTACTATTCATAAGGAGGATAAAAATGAAAAAATTTTTAATAGCGTATGTCAGCAGAGCAGGTACCACACAAAAAATGGCAGATTACCTGGCAGAGGGAATTCGAATGACTGGTAATGAAGTTACTGCTGTAAAAACATCTCAATTAAAAAATGAAAACGATATATCGGGATATGACGGGTTCCTATTTGGGTGCCCCACATATCACAAAGACATGACCGGCGGTATGAAGCAATTTCTTTTTCTGGTCGAAAAGGCAAATTTAACAGGAAAAATCGGCGGTGCATTTGGCTCACACACCCATAGCGGGGAGGCAGCACCAATGGTTTTTGAAACAATGCAGCATGTATTTAAAATGGATGTCGTGGACCTGGGACCCTTGAGTTTGACTGAATCCCTGATGCAGACGGACGAAGGCTTGAAGGCCTGTCATCAATATGCAAAAACTTTGACAGAAAAACTTTCAGGATAGATACAGATAAAAATAGAATGGGTCATGAAAAATAAATAGTATGCAGAAGAAAATATGGTTTTGCCTGTCGGTTAACTATTCCCCATAGAGATCGGACAAAATTGAACGTTTTTCTACGGGGACTACTAAATAAAATTGGAAACAGACTATGTTGAAGCTTGGAGAAAAAGGCGCTATCCCGCAAAGCATCAAAGATAGATACGCCATAGCACCACACATACCATGCGGATTTGTCACGCCGGATTTATTACGGAAAATTGCTGACGTTTCCGAAAAATTTAACGCAAAGGCCCTAAAAATAACTGGTGCCACCCGTATTGCCATTGTTGGGCTAAAAGAAAATGATATAGATGCGGTGTGGGAAGAACTCGGATTGGCAAAAGGAGCCGCTGTTGGGCTATGTATCCGGAGTATCAGGACATGTCCGGGGACTACTTTTTGCAAATTGGGTAAACAGGACTCTGTAGGGGTTGGCATGAAACTGGATGAAAAATATCATGCATATCAGCTGCCGGGAAAATTTAAAATGGCTGTATCCGGTTGCAAACTCAGTTGTTCGGAATCGTGGGTCCGAGATATCGGCCTGATAGGGGATAAAGACGGCTGGATTTTGACGATTGGCGGAAACGTCGGTGCTCGGCCCAGGATCGGCAACCAATTAATCAGCGGACTTGATGACGAAGGTGCCTTTAGTGTCATCGAAAAGGTCATAGAGTGTTACAAAGAAAATGCAAAACCCAATGAACGTTTGGGAAAAACAATTGACCGGATTGGTCTTAAACTCTTTGAGGCTGCAGCCAAAATTTAAGATATAAAAAAAGTGAAGCGGAAACCGTGAAGTGTCCGACATGTGGTTGTGAATAATTTTATGTAAAAGATGTGGATGGCGAATATGAGATTTATGAATTTACAACTGCGGCTATATTTACAATCCTGATAAAGGCGACCGAAATGGTAAAATTCCAAAGAATGTTAAATTCGAGGATCTGCCCGAAGATTGGACCTGCCCGATTTGCGGGGCCAGCAAAAAAGCATTCAAACCTTTAACAGGCCCTGGGTCTGTTACTTAACCGTACGATAGTTACTGTAGAAAAACAGCTTTTTTTGCCCAATGCCATGTGGTGGTGCCAGCTTCGCGAGCCGCGTGTTTGAAAGTCGCCCATGCCACATTGGTTCTTGCCTTCTTCAAACACACGTTCAATCAGATATCGCTGGCACTGCATATAGGTTAATCATTTCAAGAAAATGCTTGTGTTCCGCGACAGACAAGGAGACCAGTTTGAATATTTTCGAATTATTATCCTGCGCGCCCCCGGGGGGGCGCGCAGTACAACAGGCCTAATAAAATACCCCGCAGCCCCGTCGTCGGGATTTCCGCCTTGTTGGGTCGAAGCTTATTGCGAAGCCCAATTCGCTACAACAAACTACGGGGTATTAATTTAAAAGAGCAGGTCTTAACCGGAATGTGCCGCGAATCTCTTCATCTCTTCCCGATATTTTTCCATCAAAGCCGTGTTCCACCCCAAAGGCGGTTTTGCGCCTTTCGGTAAAAAGGCTTTATAGGGCCGTTCTTTGTTAAGGGCATTAAATTCTTTTTTGATTTTCTTTAAATAGGCCGGTTTTGTCAGAAGATCATATGCGGTATAGGCCGCAACCTTTGCACCGGCGGTAAGCCCCTTGTGAGCAATAGACGATATGGAGCTTGCCGTGGTGGACCAGTGGTGGGAAAAGGCGCCGGGGATCCGGGCCGGATAACGGAGTGTGGTGGTGGGCGCCACCAGTGTCACATCTCCCACATCGCTGGACCCTCCGTGAATCGGATGGGTATCCGGAGACTGGAGGATCGTCTCGTATGTCATCCCCTTTTCAGGGAGTCCGGCCTCTTTCTGCAGGGCCGATGCAAAGGCTTTCTCTTCGGCTGTGTATCTCGGATTTCCCACGGCCCTGATATTTTCAAACAACAGTTCCGCAAGCACCCTGTTTCCGTATCGCTGATGGCTGGCTGCAATCACTTCAACATCATGGGTCGTCTGGGTCATCATGGCCGCTGCCCTGGCACAATCGAGCACCCAGTTAAAATGCGGCTCCAGGTTGTCGTCGTAATCCCGTACAAAATACCAGGTCCGGGCATAATCGGGTACGATATTGGGTGCATCCCCCGCCTCCATTGTGACCCAGTGGGTCCGCTGGGTGGTCGGGAGATGTTCCCGCATCCGTTCGGTGGCGGCATGGAGCAGCTCCACGGCATCGGATGCGCTTCTACCCAGCCACGGGCTGCCGCCGGCATGTGCGGTTTTGCCCCGGAAGGTAAAGACAAAAGAATACATCCCCAGCCCTTCGGTTCCGTGCCGGACAGACCATTTATCAAAAGAGTGGCAATCGATGACCGCATCCACCCCCTTGAAAAGGCCGGCCCGGATCATGTGCGGCCGACTGATCAGCATCTCTTCAGCGGGAGAGCCGAAATATTTCAGGGTCCCTTTGAGCCCGGATCGCTCCATGGCCTCTTTTAAAGCGACAACGGTCAACACCTGCATGACCCCCATGGTGTTGTGTCCGCAGCCGTGTCCGGGTCCGCCCGAAACAATGGGGTCCTGTTTTGGGGTGCCGGGTTTTTGAGACAGCATGGGCAGGGCATCGTATTCGGCCAGAAACCCGATTACCGGTCCGCCGGCACCGTTTTTCCAGGTGGCCACAAATGCCGTGGGCATGCCGGCAACCCCGCGGTCCACTTTGAAACCGGCGCCTTCAAGGGTGTCTGCCAGAAGAGTTGAAGATTCGTATTCCTCCAGGCCCAGTTCCGCGTGATGCCAGATGGCATCTGAAATATCCCAATACTTTTTCTGATTCGCCGTAATCGCCTTGGCAATCTCTTTTTTTTCTCCTGACAATTTACTCATTTTATTCTCCTCTCCCTTAATCCAGATAAACCAAAATCAAACAGGAACACGCTATGATTTCTTTTTCGCAAAGCTTCGGGTTGTTCAAAGAAGTACCTAAAATATGAAGTGCCTAAAATGCCTAAAGTTAATGATGATGATCATTTTATAATAGACAGAATTCCACAATTTTAGCTCACTTCAAACATACCTGTATCGGCAGTAAAATATGCGACAGCCGGTCCGCATCATGATAAACCGCCTGATGGGCCACCCGATATTGCTGTTCCAACCCCATCGGTCCCCCGGTATTGGGGTTGACATCAAACCGGGGCCAGTTGCTGCTGCTGATATCCAGCCGGATCCGGTGACCCGTTTTAAATATGTTAGACGTCGGGTAGAGTTTAAACACGAAATTATAGGGGGTTTCCGGTGTCATGAACTCGGCAGCCTCGAATCCGTTTCGATACCGGGCCCGGATAATGGAATCGGTCAGGTTGATGGCAAGACCGTCCGGATGGTCCTCTCCGGGAGGATAGACATCGATCAGCTTTGCGGTAAAATCGGTATCCACCGCAGATGAAGATGCACAAAGATGCATCTCGATGGGGCCGGTCACTTCCATATCCGCCGTAAGCGGTCCGGTCTGAAAAGTGAGGATATCAGACCTTAGATTCAGCGGGAGTATCTCTTTGCTGCCGAAAGTCCGGCCCCGCTGATCGAATGCACCGGCCGGCATGATGGAATCGGCTGCGGATACGCCGCCGCCCATGGTGGGCACGGGATCCTTCGGGTCGAATGTATATCGGCTCGGCGCCATGTCGGAACGGCCCGGTTTATCCGGTGTCAATACACCGCCGGCATGAAGATAGTAGGGTGTAAAGGCCGTATCCGGCAGGGGCCAGTCCGATTCGCTTCTCCAGTATCCGCCGTGGTGGATGCGTCCCGGGTATTCCGAGGCGCCTCCGGGGGCTCCGGATATCTTCCGTTTGCCGTCACCGGTTCCCATGGAAAAAATACTTACCGGAGACCAGTGGGCCACAGACGTCCGCATCCCCTTTAGGAAATGATCGAACCAGGCCAGTTTGAGATCCAGGTAGTTGATCTGAGCGTCGGCGCCGAAATCCAGATCGCCGGCATAGGTGACATCGTATTTTCCGTGGGTCCAGGGCCCCATGAGAAGATACTGGGGGGCCTGTTTGATCTTTTTCAGCGCCATAAAGCTTTCGCAGGTGTTTCGGGCATAGGAGTCATACCATCCGCCCAGATAGAGACTCGGAACGTCTGCGTGTTCGTCATAATATTCGGATATGGCGTACCCTCGGTGTTTTTTCCAGTAGTCGTCATAGTCGCTCCGGGTAAGAATATCCAGGGCCCACCGTTCGTAGGCCGGCAGCCGCCTGAGAATCGTAGCCCCCGCTTTAAGCGGAAAGCCTTTGACGATATCCGGCATGTTTTCCGTAAACAACCGGATGAGTTCTTTTTTCAGATTTGCATCGGCAGCCGCCTCTTTGCTGGTGACGGCCATCCGGAAGGCATAAATCTGAAACCGCTGCTCAAGGGCGCCGTTTTGTCGCATGGAACTGTGGAAATAGTTTGAGGCCCCCACCGCAACGATCATGGTCGATAAATGCGGTGGATTCAGTGTCGCCAGGGCCGACTGATCACTTCCGGCATAGGAATCCCCCATGGTGCCGATCTTTCCAGTGCTCCAGGATTGACTGCCGAGCCACTCCACGGTATCGTATCCGTCCTCTGCTTCCTCTGCAAAGGCGTACCACTCACCTTCCGATGCAAATCGGCCCCGCACATCCTGAAGGGCGCATACATATCCGCGTCTGGCGAAATATTCCGCCTTCAATACGTTTCTCGGAGATAATTTGTTGTACGGCGTCCGCTCCAGGATCACCGGAAACGGGCCGTCGGCTTTCTTGCCGCCGACAGCCGGAAAGTAAAGGTCGGTTCCCAAGCGGATGCCGTCCCGCATGGTGAGCATCGTGTCTCTTTCGGTTATGACATCGTACTGTTGGTGAGATCCTTCATACGGTTCGGGCATGGTATCCTCTTTCGATTGACGTGAACGATTTATTTTATAAATTAAAATTCTTAGCGTTTTACACGCTAAAATCACAAGATCCAAGCACCAAATAACAAATAAATCTTAAACAAGGCAAATCCCCTCTTGGGATAACCAAAGCCTGTTCCTTGTGTCGAAATTCTTTATACGCTTATCTACAAAGCTCCAGTTGCATACCGCAATAGGATTTGAAGGTGATTGCGTTGTTCCATTCGTGGATGTGTGACTGTCTGAGTATATTAGGGAGCGTTGCATCAAACAGCATTAAGGTGTTGCAATAGACCCTAAATATTTTATATCGCTCGATCTTTTATTGATCTCGGGGCTCTGTTTGATGTTACGATCCCTTATATACGAGGTTTATCCGCCTCCGGCGGGTTCATAAGTCCACGAAGCGGGTTATCTTCAAAGCCGTTAGGCCTTTACTGGAGCTTTATAGATAACCACGATTCTTTATTCCGGTTTGAGCACCTGATGTGTTGCGGCCGCCTCTTTTATCCGGTCCCAGGTATAGAGCATGGGAACAAGATCCACCCGGCTCCAGGCGTCGGACTGGTCTGCATAATGGGCACTGGCCGGATGACCGGATACCCCCAGGGGAACCGCCCAGCCTGAGTTGTCCCAATCCGCCGTATCGTAAACGTACCGGAGCACCGAAAGCAGGGTCACGTCAAAGGGCTTGCCGGAAGAAAATCCTGCGGCAAGGGGAGTATCCCCGTCACCGCCCATGCCGACTGCCGGGGGATCCAACTGTTTCTTAAAATGCGGAAACAGATCGGATAAGGGGTGTTTGGGGAACGTCCGGTGAACCGTCCCCCAGATCCAACCATCCATATCGTCTCCGAACCGCTCCTTTAGAGACGATACGGCTTCGGTAAAGGCGTCTGCCGCCATGGAGTGCCATGTCTTTCCAGACGGCAACATGGCGTTGTCGTCGGTTTTCACCAGGGTCGCCATAAGGGTGGCCAGCTCCCCCAGATGGCGGGGGGCGCCCCGACCGGTTGCGGTAAACATCACCTCGCAAAGGGGCCCCACAAGATGTTCCACGAATCGTTTCAGCAGTTTTATCCGAAAGGCGCTGTAGATAGTCGGCGCCACTGCATCCGAATCCATCGCACAGTTCCAGTCGATGATCTTGGCCTGGGCTTTTGTAATGAATTCATCAGCCGGATGGAGCTGAACGATCAGTTTTGAAAGAACCTGGGCCGGCATGGAGATGCATTCTCCATGCACGGATCGCATGGATTCGGCGGTTGCCTCGTACATCTCCGAGAGCCGGTTCCATATCCTTCGCGCCCGGTACTCCGGAACATAATTTAAGGAGATATAGTGGGGGTAGTCCCCATCGGCTATCCGGTTGTTGGCCGTAACGATAAACCCGTTTTCAGGGTTCCGTATTCTCGACATCTCCGAAAAAGGGATATCGCCTTTCCACTCGTGTTCCCCTGTCCAACCGGGCACCGGCAGCCATGCATTCGCCATGGACCGGACCGGCACCTGTCCCCGGTGCAGGTATGCGATATCTCCGTTTGTATCGGTAAACAGTAAATTGTTGCAGGGATCGATCCATTTATCCATGGAGGCATCCATCTCATCCACCGACGCGGTCTTCATCATGGGCAGCAGGCACTCAAAACCGAGATAGGGTGCTGCGGTTGCCGTATATTTAAATGAAATGCCAAACCCTTTTGCCGGATCTCCGCTGATGATGGGGCCGTGATGGGTGACGGTCACGTCTATCTTGCGCGGCGCTTCGTTCCGGACAAGGATGGTCTCGTGTCTGACCTCGGCCGGTTTCCACTCTTCTTCAAATTCATATTTTGCAGCATCTTCGGCTGAAAACCGCTCAACAAAAAGATCCTGGTAGTCGGCCTGGGCATGGGTCACACACCAGGCCACATCGGGATTGTGCCCGAAGTGCGGGAAACCGGGACATCCCGGAAAAGACGCGCCGATGACGTCAAACTCGGGGCAGGCGATGTGATTCTGGTAATAGGCGTTTGGGGTATCGAGTAATCGATGCGAATCCCCGGCCAACAGCGGCTTTCCGGATGCTGTCCGGCTGCCGTGTACCATCCAGCTGTTGCTGCCACTGTCCGGATGCTCCTTGAGCCATTCGATGGCCGCGATGTTTTTGCGCAGCGCTTCGAGTCCATCGAGCACAGGACCTTGATATTCCGCACCCGGCGGCACGATGACAAGGTGTCCGGGCGTGTATCCGGAAAGTAGTGAAGCCGTTTTTTCAGCCCCCAGGGTATTGACCAGCTCCGCCCGCCAGAGTTTTCCTTCAAAAACGCCCATCATGATATGGCGCACCTTGTAGACGGCAAAACAGTCCCACGCCTGCCAGGGCTCGGGTTTGGCATCTATCAGGCGGTACTCGACGGGTAATCTGTCAGAAGTTTCCATAAAGGCATTGACACCGGCGGTATAGGCATCCAGCATGGCCCGGGTTTCGCTGTTGACGGCGCCGTAATCGGCTTGGACGGTCGCACCGATCCCGAACCGCCGCATGGTGATGTCCTTTTCCACGGCAGCGGCTCCGAGCCACTCGGCCAGGCGGCCGTATGCGTGGCACCGGTCGTAATCCATGTGCCAGAGACGGTCCTGGGCCGTGGCAAAGCCCTGTCCGAAAAAAGCGTCATGGACCGTTTGTGCCGACACATGGGGGATGCCGTAGCGATCTCTATAGATTTCTACGGGGGCCTCCATCCCCTTTAGTCGAAAGGATTTGGATGTTACCGGCAAAGCCGATTTGAAGTCTTCGTCAGAAATGTTTTTGGGATTCATGATTTCCTACCGATCGATAATAAGAGTTTTTGTTTCTCAAAATTTACGCAAAAACCGCTACAAAAGCACCAGCTGTTAAAATATCAATAGGATAAACGCACTGAAGGGGCGTGTTACCGCCCCTTCCGATTAATTTTATAAAATGGGTTCTTTCCTAGTTCCAGGAAGCCTCGGTAAACCGCGGCACCTCGTCTTTACCCACGATGATGTTCAGGTTCTTGTTCCGGCCGAAGATCTGGTGCACGATAAAAAACGGCATCCAGTAGGCCTCTTCGACAATCTTTTTCTGCGCCTTTGCATAGAGCTCCTTGCGCACTTTCGGATCCACGCTGTCACGGGCCGCCTGGAGCCAGTCGTTTAACTCCTGATCATTGTTGTAGCATTTTTTATTGCTCATAAAAAACCAGGCCGGCAAAATGGCGTCGGCATCAAAGATATTATAGGACCCCCAGGTAAAATTTCCGATGCCGGTGACCTTGCCGGCGTTTCTCAGTTTCACGAGCTGGCCGACATTGCCTGCATAGTCTTTGAAATTGATTTTGACCCCGACCTGGGCCAGCATATCCATGGCAGCCTGGTTGGGCTGGGTCTGGTAACCCATGTACTGCCACAGGTCGATCTCGAAGCCTTTTTCGTACCCGGCTTCCTTGAGCAGGGCCTTGGCCTTCTCCGGGTTGTACTCATAGTCCAGATCCTTCACCACGGGATCATAGCCCCAGTGGAGCGGATTCATCGGGCCGTGCAGCTCGCCGCCGTGACCGCCCATGATGGTTTTGATGATCGCATTCCGGTCGATGGCGTGGATCATGGCCTGGCGGACCCGTTTGTCGTTCCACGGACCTTTGGAAGCTCTTCCCATACCGTCGAACTGCCAGAAATTGACCCGCAGGATCGGTACCCCCATGGGCTCCACTTTTTTGCTTTTCTCAAGGGTTCCCCACATGTCCGGTGTAAAGTTCATCCCGAAGTCGAGGCCGCCTGAGATCAGCTCGGCTACGCGTGTGGACATTTCCGGAATGATCCGGCAGATCACGTTGTCTATCTTGGGAATCCCTTTCTTCCAGTAGTTGGGGTTCTTCTTCAACACGATCTGGGATCCCCGGTCCCACTTCACGAACATGTAAGGGCCGGATCCCATGGGCGCCTCGGCGACTTTCTGATCCCCTACTTCTTTGCAATAGACCGGATCGTAGACAAAGAGGGTGTTGAGGCGTTCTAAAACGATGGGATAGGGCTGATGGCTGATTATTCGAAAGGTTACATCGTCGATAACTTCAACCTTTTTGATCCATTTAAAATTACCCCGCTGGACCGCTTTCTGGTCTTCGGCCAGGATCCGGTCTTCAATGGTGAAGCGGACCGCCTCGGCATTACAGGGGTTCCCGTTGTGAAATTTCACGCCGGGCTGGATCTTGAATTCCCAGGTGGTAGGGTCAATGTTCTTCCATGACCGTGCAAGGCCCGGGTGGATCTTGCCGGTATCCGGATCCCGGGTTACCAGGGAGTCAAAGACCATGTAGCCAAATTGAATGCTCACCCGAAGGCTTGACTGGTAGTTATCGAGTGTTGAAAATTTGGTTGGAAATCCGATCTTCATAGTATCCTTGCCGGCTGCATAACCCGGATTGGCCACAAGCAGACCCATAATCAAGACAACAATTAGAACAGACCATTTTCCTATTTTCATCTTCGCCTCCTCTTGTCACGGTTTGGCCTCAATTGAGCGGAACTCAATTAAGAAGTTATTGGCGATCACCAGCCGGCATTCAGCCGATGAGTAAAGAATCCTGGCCCAGAGGACCAGACGATGGTTATCCTCAGAGGGAATTTGATTTGTTGAAAATTCATAACCTTATTGAAATTTCAAATAACAAAACCCCAAGGCAAAGCCATCTATCTTTGACTCCTGCAAAGCGGGATCTTCAACTGGCTAAGATTGTTTACCCACTTTTAGCCTCACCTTCAACGAGCCAGCATTTCACGCTGTGCTCGGCATCGAGTACAAAAAGCGGCGGCCGTTTCTTCCGGCATCGATCCATCACCCGGTTGCACCGCGGCGCAAACAGACACCCCAGCGGCAGCCGGATCAGGTTGGGTACCATGCCGGGTATCTCCTGGAGCGGAACCTTACCCGTTTTGAACTTCTCCCCCAATTTGGGAATGGACCGCATAAGGCCCACGGTATAGGGATGCCGCGACTCCGTAAAGAGGATGTCGATGGGGCAGTATTCCACGACTTCCCCGGCATACATCACCACCACCTGATCGCTCACCTCGGCGATGACCCCCAGGTCATGGGTAATCATCATGATCGACATGCCCAATTCGTCCTGGAGATCGAGCATCAGATCCAGAATCTGTGCCTGAATGGTCACATCCAGGGCGGTGGTCGGTTCATCGGCAATCAACAACTTGGGCCTGCAGGCCATGGCCATGGCGATCATGGCCCGCTGCCGCATACCGCCTGAAAGTTGATGCGGATATTCATGGACGCGCTTTTCCGGAGCCGGAATCCCCACGATGCGAAGCATTTCCACGGCGCGATCCAAGGACTCTTTCTGGTCCAGGCCCTGGTGGGTGATATAGGTTTCCGCGATCTGATCGCCGATGGTATACACCGGGTTCAGAGAGGTCATGGGTTCCTGAAAAATCATGGAGATTTTGTTGCCGCGAATCTGCCGGATCTGGGCCGGGGTTGCCTGGACAAGATCCATTCCGTCAAAAAGAACGGAACCGTTTCGGATCCTGCCGGGCGGATCCGGGATCAGCTTCATGACCGAAAGCGCTGTGACCGATTTCCCGCATCCGGACTCTCCAAGGACGCCGAGGGTCTTGGCCTTGGGAATGCTGAAGGAAACATCATCGACGGCCCTGACAATGCCTTCGGGGGTAAAAAAATGGGTCTGCAGATCGGTAATCGTTAAAAGGTCTTCTGACATTTTTTTGTATCCGTTACGCCGTAAAGAGATGGCAGCTTACATAATGCCGGTCTTCAACTTCCACCCGGGCCGGTTCTTCTTTGGAACAGATCCCCATCACCTTGGGACACCGGGTGTGAAACCGGCATCCGCTGGGCGGGTTGATGGGGCTCGGCACATCGCCCTTCAGGATCTGTCGCTTCATCCGCCGTTGCCGCCCCCCGGCCTCTGCTTTGGGCACGGCATCCAGCAGCGCGATGGTATAGGGATGTTTGGGGTTCAGGTAGAGGGCTTCATCAGAGGCCTCTTCAACCAGTTTGCCCAGGTACATCACGGCAATCCGATCCGAGACATGCTCCACCACACTCAGGTCATGGGCAATAATGACATAGGAGAGGTCAAAATTCGCCTTCAGCGAATCCAGGAGGTTGATCACCTGGGCCTGAATCGACACATCCAGGGCAGATACCGGCTCATCTGCAATGATCAGCTTGGGTGACATGGCAAGTGCCCGGGCAATCCCGATCCGCTGGCGCTGGCCCCCGGAAAACTCATGGGGATACCGGGCCATATGATCGGCCTGCAGGCCCACATTGCTCAATAGCTCCCGGACCCGATCAATCCATTCGCTGTTTGTTGCCAGGTTGTGGACTTTCAGTGCTTCTCCGATGATATCCCGAACCCTCATCCGTGGATTCAGAGAGGAAAAGGGGTCCTGAAAAATCATCTGCATCTGTGTCCGCAGGCTTATCAGTTCGGACCGCTTCAGGTGGGTCATATCGTCTCCCTGAAAAAAGATCCGCCCATCGGTGGGTTCATAAAGCCTCATCAGACAGCGTCCCACCGTGGTCTTACCGCAGCCGGACTCCCCCACAAGACCTAATGTTTCACCCGGTTTAACAGCAAAGCTGACGCCGTCGACGGCATACACATAACCGGTCGTCTTTCCCCAAAACCCCTTTACGATGGGAAAATGCTTTTTTAGCCCCGAAACCTCCAGAAGTGCGTTGTTAAGATCATTCATGGTCAACTTTTTCTCAAATGGGGATCCATTACATCCCGGAGTGCGTCCCCCAGCAGATTGATACCCAGGGCGCTGATAAAAATGGCAGCTCCGGGAAAGGCGGCCAGCCACCACTGCATCAACATATAATCCCTTCCCTCGGCCAGCATGCTCCCCCAGCTCGGCGTGGGGGGTTGGATGCCCAGCCCGAGAAAACTGAGCAAGGACTCCCGGATGATGGCCCGGGCCACCTCGACGGTGGCGAGCACCACCAGGCTGGGGACCAGATTCGGAAGGATATGCCGCAGCAGAATCCGTCTGGTGGAAAATGCCAGGGAGGTGGCTGCCAGGACATATTCCTGTTCCCGGGCTTTCATGGTTTCGATACGGGTCACCCGGGTGAATACGGTCCATTGGGTCACGCCCAGGGCGATAATGATATTCTGAAGGCTCGGGCCGAGAACCGCCACCAGACTCATGGCCAGCAGGATGAAGGGAAATCCCATCATGCTGTTGACCATAAACGATATCACCGAATCGGCTTTACCGCCGTAGTATCCGGCAAGCAATCCCAACCCCACCCCGATGATCACCTGCATAATCACGGCAGACACCCCCACCACCAGGGAAATTCTGGAGCCGAACATGATCCGGCTCAGGTTATCACGGCCCAGGTGGTCGGTCCCCAGAAGGTGCTTGAAGGTCCCCCCCTCGAGCCAGACCGGCGGTTTGAGCCGGTTCATGATGTTCTGCTTGTATGGATCATAGGGTGCGAGGACAGGGCAAAAGACCGCAGTCAGTAAAAGCGCTGTAATCAGCACCGCCCCCACCACGCCCAGGCGCAGATGCCACATCTTTCGCAAAACGAGACTAAGCGTAGACGGTTTGACGTCCTCCGGCAGACTGCTTGTTTCGATCAGATTCTCCTTAACGCTCATTTTATCTCCCTAAGGGTCATCAATTCAGCCGGATGCGCGGATCGATAACGGCGGCGACGATATCTGCCGTTAAATTGGCAAACACAACGCAGAGGGCAAAAATCACCACGATGGCCTGGACCACCGGGTAATCGCCCATCCGTATGGAATCCACCGCCAGTCGCCCCAGTCCCGGCCAGGCAAATACGGTTTCCGTAACCACCGCTCCTCCAAGCAGGGCCCCGAACTGCATCCCGGAAACGGTCACCACCGGAATGGCCGCATTTTTAAAGGCGTGTTTGATCAGCACTTTTTTTTCGGGCAGCCCTTTGGCCCGGGCGGTTCGGATATAATCCTGGCTCAATACCTCCAGCATGCCGGACCGGACCAGCCGCATATTGACCGGCAGAATCCACGACCCGAGCGTAATCGCCGGCAGAATAAGATGGAGCAGCGTATCGGAACCGGAAATCGGCAGCCATCCCAACCAGACGCCGAAAACAATGATCAACATGATGCCGAACCAGTAAAGCGGCATGGCCTGCCCAACAAGCGCTGTGAAGGTCGCCACATTATCCATAAAGGAATACCGCCGGATGGCGGCAATCACCCCGACGGGAAGTGCAACCAGGTTAATGAACAAAAGTGAGGCCAGGGCCAATTTGACAGTGGCCGGCAAACGTCCCGCAATCAGGTCGATGGCGGGAATTTTGGCCAAGAATGAATCTCCGAAGTCGCCGTGAAGCACCACTTTGCGGAGAAAGTCGACATACTGGACAATCACCGGCCGGTCGAGCCCCATCTGCTTCTTGAAGAGGGCGATGTCTTCCATCTCGGCTTCCGGCGGGAGCAGCAGAAGTGCCGGGTCGGTGTTTAAGAAGAGCAGGAAAAAGGAGATCATCGAGATGACCAGGCACACGCCGATGGCTTCAATAAGCCGTTTGATGATATATACTTTCACGACAAAGCGCCTTTCCTATAGGATCCGACTATCATCATTGGCCGACATTTCCAAAAAAGAGAGGCATCCGGACGCAGCGATACATCCGGTCCGTCCGGCTGCCTTTGTGGGTTTTAAGAAAACGAACGGCTACTTGAGCCATTTCGCATACTGCAGGAGCACGTACTCGTAGGGCATCACTTTCACATCGAGATCTTTGTGGGCACCGTTTATCTGGTATTTGTAGAACAGGGGCATCCAGTAGACTTCGTCTACGATCCGCTGCTGGGCCATGCGGTAAAGTTCCAGGCGCCGTTTCTTGTCGGTGCTCACCCGGGCCTCGTGGAGCCATGCGTCGATCTTGTCGTCGGGCGCGTAGCATTTGGACTCGCTTTTAAAGAACCAGGCGGGCAGGATGGCGTCGGCATCAAAGGCAAAGCTGGTGCCCCAGCCGAAGTTTCCGATGCCGGTGACCTTTCCGGTGTTTCTCACTTTCAGCAGCTGGCCGATGTTGCCCCGGTAGTCGTGCAGTTTGACCTTGATCCCGACCTGGGACAACATGTCCATGGCAGCCTGGTTGAACAGGTTCTGGACCTGGTAATACTGCCAGATATCGAGATCGAAACCCTTTTCGTAGCCGGCCTCCTTTAAAAGGGCCTTGGCCTTTTCCGGATCGTACGGATACCCCTTGATATCGTCGACATAACCGAAAAGATACGGGTTACAGGCTGCGTTGGTGACCTTACCGTAGCCGTTTAAAAGGTTTTTTACGATGCCTTCCCGGTCAATGGCATGCCAGATGGCCTGACGGACCCGCTTGTCCATGACCGGAGTTTTGGAAGCACGGCCGAAGCTGTCGAACTGGTAAAAGATAGTCCGGGCGATGGGTCCGGAAATCACCTTCAGTTTTTTGTCCACTTCGACCTGGCCGACCTTGTCCGGGTCCACGTTGACGATCAGGTCAACACCGCCGCTTCTGAGTTCGGCCACCCGGGTGGACAGCTCGGGGATGATCCGGAAGATGATCTTTTCCACGTGACCCACATTGGGTTCCCAGTGATCCTTGTTTTTTACAATTTCAAGCCGGGAACCCCGTTCCCATTTGACGAATCTGTATGGGCCGGTGCCGACGGGATGTTCCTGGATATAGGTGAGTCCCTTTTCCTTGACATAAGCCGGATCATACGGCGTGAACCAGCACATCCGGTCCAGGACCATGGGGTACGGCCCGTCGCTGATGATCTGAAAGGTGTACTTGTCGAGGATTTTGATCTCCTTGATCCACTTGAGATAGCCTTTTGAAGGGTTTTTATACTCCGGGCTCAAGACAAGATCCATGATGGTGTAACGGATCGCCTCTGAGGTCAGCTCGTTTCCATTGTGGAATTTGACCCCTTTTCGGAGTTTGAATTCCCAGGTCACATCGTCGATCTGCTTCCAGCTCTCGGCCAGGGCCGGCTCGTGTTCGAGGGTTTTGTGGTTGCGCCGGACCACCCCGTCGCCAATCATCATCCAGAGATTGTTGGCAAAGGTCTGGGTGGATGAATAACGCTCCATCGAAGCAAACTTTGAATCGATGGCGTAGGTGATGGAGTCTTTTGCGGCAAAAGCGGGAAAAGCTCCCATACACAGGATAACCAGACCGAATATGAAACAACCGAATATCTTACGAGATTTCATTATACTCTCCTTTCCTGTTTGGTATTTACGGGAAACACTTTAGAAAAGATGGAAGGATAAGAACCTGTCTCAACTCATCAACTAATCAATCCCCATAGCGATTGTCAACATCATTTTTCTTTCGATACCCGAAATCAGGGCAAGCATGAGTTCATTTTCGATTTTCGAATGTCGATTTTCGATAAGCCCGGCATGGAGCTTCAGGTTACGACCCGACAGGTTGCTTTCGGCTTGCGTATTCGTTCAAACTTCGCCGCACAGGCGAACTAATGGATAATCCGTGAAATCCGTGTCAAAAAAACAAGTTCTTGGCTGATCGCTGACCGCTGATCCGCCTCCGACGGAAATGCGCCATTTAGAATAAACTACTCCGCAGCCCCGGCGACGTGATTTCTGTTTCGCTCCAACAAGCGGCGGGGTATTAATCAGAAAATATCTTACCGCCTCAAGAGGCGGGGAATTCAACCCTTGTCCGCCGGCGGATTAAATTCCATGCCCCTTGCGCTTGGCGAACCGTTCGCCTCGATCGGACCCGGCTTCAAAGACCAGGTGTCCGGTAAGGCGCCGGACCGAATCCAATTCCGCGAGATTTTCAAAAATTTTCCGGGTCGCGTCAAAGTCGGCAGGCGTAAGAAACCCCTGGCAACAGTCTTGGAATTTTTCCGGCAGGTCCGAGGCATCGAACGGGTTGTGGATGGTGCCCCGGGCCCAGACCGTCTCTCCGGTCAGGGTTTGACCGTTTTTGAGTGTAATGGTCGCCTTGTGCGGAAACCGAACCGTCGGATCCGGTCCCTGGGCGCCCTCTTCATAGGCGTCCATTGTCACCTTCGGCAAGAGCTTTCTTATTTCGGGCCGCTGCACCGCCCGGGGTGTAAAGTCAGACAGCGAGAGCCTGCCATGGACAAGGGCGACGGCAACACAGTAGTTCATGGAAAAACGCGCCTCCATCTCCTGGGAGGGATCCGTGTACATCAGATTCCGCTTGTTTCCGAATTCAACCAGCGTCTCCACCCTGACAACGTCATCGGCTGAAAATCCGTGCTGTTTCTGCAGACCCAGAACCACGTCCAGCACCTTGTGAGCCGAACCGCAGCACGGGTAAAGCTTCGGGGAAAGACCGAATTCCTCGATGGCCGGGGGCTTGCCCAGATTCGGTACGATATCGTCCCAGCTCCCGGAATCGGTATTGCTGTAAAGATCACGGAACCCGAGGGGTCCTTCAAGGGCAACATCGCGTGCCTTAAGCCCGTTTGCAGCAAGCTGGGCAGCCAGCACCGCATTTTTTGCGCACATGCCGGCATGAAAAGGCTTTGCCATGGTCCCGAACTGCACCTTAGAGCCGGAGGCCATGCTCACGCCGAGGCTGATGGCGTTTGTCATCTGCTCCACATCAATACCGAGCAGCCGACCGCAGGCGGCTGCCGTGCCGATGCAACCGACAGTAGACGTGGCATGCCACCCCATGTCGTAATGTGCCCGATTGACCCCACGTCCCACTGCGGCCTGCATCTCCAGCCCGATAATATAGGCGTCCATGAGCTGCCGGCCCGATGCATCGATCTCTTCTGCCAGGGGGAGCAGGGCCGGAATCAGGACAGCTGTTGCATGGGTAAATCCGGGAAGATAGTTGTCGTCGAAATCGAGCGCATGGGCCGCCATGCCGTTTGCCAGGGCCGCCCACGGGGTCGGGGCCTTTGTTTTTGATCCGAATACCGTTGCGAGACCGCTGCCGTAAGGTGCAATTGTCGCCCGCACGCGGGCCGCCCCCTCGTCGCCGGCGCCGGCCACCATGCAGCCGATGACATCATAAATGGCGTCCCGGGCTCGCTGAATCGCCACTTCCGAGGTGATCTCCGGGGTTTCCGCCGCCCAAGCTGCCAATGCTTTGGTCACTTCCATAATAGCTACTCCTTTTTATTGAAGAATAAAAGATGAACGTCGAACATCGAACATTGATGGATTCGTAAAAAGTTTGAAATCCCCTTAGAACGTCATTCCGGCGAAAGCCGGAATCCAGCGATTACGGTACTTTCTGGATGCCGGATCAAGTCCGGCATGACGGTATTAGGACTTTTTACGAGTTTATCAACATTCAACGTCCGACGTCGAATAAAAACAGTATTAATTGCACTTGGACCCTCGAACCCTTGACCCCTTGTCGAAGATCCCGTTGACCTTTGCGGGGAATCCTTTTGAAATCCTTAGAATTACGCCAATCCTTTTGAAGGCGATCCAAGAATTGGACCCCGCCCGGATCAATAATTCAGATTGCTGCTTGCTCCAAAAACTCAAGAATACCGGCATTAAATGCTTCCGGGCAGTCCTTATTTGAAAGATGCCCGGCGCCTGGAAGCACCACAAGCCGTGAGCCGGGAATGTTCCGGTGCGTCAACCGGGCGGCTTCAAGTGCGGGATCATTTTCCCCCACTAAGACCAGGGTGGGCATGGAAAGCATTGAAAGCTTATCAGTAGAAAAATTATCATCGATCAGCGCGCGAACGGTATTGGCATAGCCGACGGCATTTAAGTCCAGAAACATATGGCGCAGACGCTGATACGCTTCCGTTGATGCTTCTCCCTGGGATTTTAAGTTTGGATTCGCCTCGATGATATAGTCTGCCACCGCCGCCATCCCCCGGGTCTTTGCCAGTGCGATGGTTTTTTCGCGCATCTTCCTGATTTCCGGTTTTATGGGCAGCCCCGATGCCGATGCCGAATCGATGATCAACAGGGCTGCCACGCGCTCAGGATAGGACACGGCAAACCGGGTTGCAATGCCGCCGCCCATGGACAACCCCCCGACAAAGGCTTTCTCGATGCCCAGATGATTCAGCAGCCCGTAAAGATCTTCTGCCGAAATCTGCATGCCGTACTGGTCGCTACCCTGCGGGCTGTCGGATCTGCCGTGGCCCCGGGGGTCCCAGACGATAAACCGGTAATGCTCGGAAAGGGCCTCGATCTGCCCGGACCACATATCGGTATTGCCTCCTAAACCGTATGCAAACACCAGCGGAAAACCGCTGCCATGAATCTCATAGTATATATCGATGTCATTGATGTGAGCTGTCGGCATAAAGCAGAACACCCTTATAAAGTTATCGAGCATCGAGCATCCAGTATCCAGCATCGCATCCCGATAATTACAGAAAATCGTATAACGAACAGGCTGTTGTCATGCCCGGAGACATTATCTTAAAGACTAAACCTTTTCAAAATCTTTTCGAATCCGTTCCAAAAACCCGGTATCGGAAAGACAGCGGGCGCCGGTTGCGGCCATGGCTTTGGACATTTTTATCATCGTTTCAAAGGCGGCATCGGTTCCGGATGCGGTGCAGAAAGCGCTGCTGTGGGGCGGATCATTATCCGTGATCTTAAAAAGCGGATAAATCGCCGGCACCACACGGCTGATATTTCCCATATCCGTTGAACCGCCCCGGCCGAATTCAGGCGGGTCGTCTTCGGGTATCTCAAGGGTTGCCAGATTGGATCTGAATTCTTCCACAATCGTCGGGTTGACCTTAAAAGACCGGTACCCCTCAAGGGTTTCATATTCGGCCTCGCAGCCGGTCATGAGCGCAGCCCCTTTGATGCAGTCTACAGCCTTGCGGGTAATCTCTTCGGTATAAACATCATCGGAGGCGCGAAGACCGATCTTTGCAGAAGCCGCCTCCGGAATCACGTTCATGGGACCGTTTATTTCAACTTCCCCCCAATGCACCCTTGCGTCCTGTCTTAACTGCTGACGCAGAAAACTCAACCCGATAAAGGTGAGTTGCACCGCATCATAGGCATTTCTACCCAGATGCGGTGTATCCCCTGCGTGGGTGGACTTGCCTTTAAACCGGATAGATATCTGATTGATTGCCAGAAACTGCTCCGCCAGCCAGGTCCGGGAATGCGGGTGGGTGGCGATGGCCGCATCCACATCCTGAAAAACCCCCTCCCCGATCATCTTTACTTTGCCGCTTGTTGGCAGCACCTCTTCTGACGGCGTTCCCATAACGCTGACCCGGCCGTTTAACCGGGATAAAAATTTGGCCAATCCCAGGGCCGCCCCCAGGGAAGCGGTCGAGCACAGGTTGTGGCCGCAGGCATGTCCCAAATCGAGCAGGGCATCATATTGGGCCACAAAGGCGATATGCGGCCCTTCCGTTCCGGAAGAAGCCTCGGCAATGAAAGCGGTTTCCATACCGCAGGCCGGTGTTTTAACTTCAAAGCCGTGTTTCTTAAGCACCTCCACTAACTTTGAGGAAGTTTTTTTTTCATTCATGGCCACTTCCGGATGCTCAAAGATAAAACGGTTTACATCCGCCAGCTCACCGGCCAAAAAATCCATATAGGCATGGATCTCCTGTTTCAATGATTCCATTTTTATTAATCCTTATTAGTTATACAGTTGTATAAATTGCAACGCTCGGGTTGAGAAATTATCCTGTTTTGATTCATTACTACAATCAATTACTGCCGTCAAAGGAGTGTGCTTGGAATCAGCAATTTCCAGTGACTCGCGCATGCAGCCGGATGGCCGGATTTTCAAGTGGTCAACTGTCTGAGTGCATTAGTCCACCTCCGGCGGATTAAACCGAACACGGTAAAGGCTTTTGTCGAAACCGCAAAAAATCGAATTCATCGAGTGTTTGGTGTAAAATGAGTCTCTTGATGCCAAAATGTTGACTCCGTAACCCATTAATGCTTATGCTGGCCACAACCACGGCAGCGGGGGATGTAATTTTGCAGAAAAAAACAGACATTCTGATTATCGGCGCAGGGGCGGTGGGCGTCTGTTCGGCCTATTACTTGAATAAACTGGGAATGGATGTCGTTGTTGTTGAAAAAAACAGTATTGGTTCGGGCAGCTCGTACGGCAATGCCGGCCTGATCGTACCCAGTCACAGCGTTCCCCTGGCCGCACCCGGAGTCATCGCCAAGGGGTTAAAATGGATGTTCGACCCGGAAAGCCCCTTTTACATAAAACCCCGCTTCAGTTTCGATCTTATATCCTGGCTGTTAAAGTTTAGCCGGGCCTGCAACGCCCATCGCATGCATCAGGCAATACCGGTTATTCGCGATCTGAACATAAAGAGTCTTGAGCTCTTCGACCGGCTCGGATCCGATGATAATCTTGACTTTTTCTTCCAAAAAAAAGGATTGCTGGCACTCTACAAGAGTAAAACCGGGTTTAAAGAGGGGGGCGAAGAGGTCCGGCTGCTCAAAAAACACGGGCTTGATGTGGAAATTTTAACCGTCGATGAGATCCGGGAATTTATCCCTCACCTCCGGACCACCGCCGTTGGAGGAGCATTTTACAGACAGGATGCCCACCTTGATCCGTTTGAATTTATAAAAAAACTCTCCGGAGCGGTTCTAAAAAAGGGGGTCGCCATCCATACGGCCACCGAAGTGCTTGACTTTGAAACCGTGGGCCGCAAACTCATTGCCGTCCATACAACCCGGGGGGAAATCGAGGCCGAAACAATTGTTCTTGCCGGCGGCGCATGGTCTCCCGGGATCACTGAAAATCTGAAAATAAACCTGCCCATACAGCCGGCCAAGGGTTACAGCCTGACTTACAGAAAACCGTCATTCTGTCCTGAAGTGCCGATTGCCCTGGCAGAGGCAAAGGTGATTCTGACCCCCATGGGGGATACCATGCGTTTTGCCGGAACGCTTGAATTGGCGGGACATGATCTGTCCATCAATATGCGCCGTGTTCGGGCGATAATAAAAAACATCTCCTCATTCCTTCCGGAAGTCGATCCGCACAGCCTGCCGCTTGTTGAAATCTGGCGGGGCCTGCGGCCGTGCACACCCGATGGCCTCCCGATCATCGGCCGGTGTCAAAACTACGACAATCTGATCGTTGCAGCCGGCCACGGCATGCTGGGCATATCGCTTTCACCGGTCACCGGAAAACTGGTTTCTCAATTGACTGCCGGTGAAGAACCGGTGATGGATATCACCGCACTCTCCCCCAAGCGCTTCGGCTGACATTCCCCATATATCGGGCCGGCCAAAGCAGCACTCTGAAAAACAAGTGTAAAGTGCCTAAAATTTGAAGTGCCTAAAATTAAGGTATGTTATCAATTTTATAAATAGACCGCGCTGTCGGCGTTCCACAACTTTAGCTCACTTTAGTCACTTCACATTTCAAACTTAATTGTTCAATTATCAGCTGGTTCCGGATAGAAGCACTCCACCAGACGATCTCCCTCCACAACCGGTTGGGGGACCTCCCGGGAGCAGCGTTCGTCTGCCTTGGGGCATCTCGGGTGGAAGGTGCAGCCCGATGGCGGGTCGATGGGATTGGGGTAGGTAATGCCGAGATGAGTTTCTGGAAGGCTCAGTTTCGGGTCCGGCGTCAGCACCGAGTCCAGCAGTGCCTGGGTGTAGGGATGCCGCGGATTGTTAAAAAGCGCCCGGGTCCCGGCCTCTTCCACAATCCGTCCCAGATACATGACCGCAACTCTGGAGGCCATGTGTTCCACCACCGCCAGGTTGTGGCTGATAAGAATATAAGTCAGGCCGAATTCTTTGCGCAAATCGATGAGCAGGTTTAGTATCTGGGACTGCACCGACACATCGAGTGCTGAGGTCGGTTCGTCGCAAAGTACCAGGTCAGGCCGCATAATCAGAGCACGGGCCACGGCCACCCGCTGGCGCTGGCCTCCCGAGAGCTGGTTCGGGTAATTAAATTTCAATCGGGGGGCAAGGCCCACCACTTCCATGATCTCATCGATCTGTTTATCCCAATCATTTGAATTGCCGACCTTCAGCGCCCGGAGCGGCAGCGAGATAATCGATGCGATATTTTTCCGCGGATTCAGGGATGAATAAGGGTCCTGGAAAATCGGCTGCACTTTCCGGGCAATGTGTTTCCGAGACAGGTTTGATACGGGGGTTCCATTCATATAGATCTCCCCGCTGGTGATATCCTCGATCCTCAGGATCATCTTTGCCATGGTGCTTTTGCCGCAGCCGGACTCACCCACCAGTCCCAGTACGCTTCCTCTTTTGACAGAAATGGATACCCCGTTTACAGCGTGCAGGGGTTTTTTGCCTTTAAACGCACCGGTGGACACCCGATAGGTTTTTGTAACATCTACGGTTTTTATGATCGGTTGTTCCATAATCAGGACTGACTCCATCCGGCGGCACAGGCTTCAGGACTCAACAGACAGCGGTAGGCGCGCCCAGGGGATATTTCATTTAATGGGTTTTCAGAATATACGCACTCGGCCGTGGAATTGGGACACCGGTTCCTAAAAGTGCATCCGGTCAGTTCTCCGATAGGCGTCGGCACAATTCCTGAAATAGAACCGAGCTTTTCCCCGGGTTTTGTTTTACCCGGCACCGGGATACAGGCCATCAGTCCCCGGGTGTAAGGGTGGATCGGATTTCCAAAGACCTCTTCGGTGGTCCCGGTTTCCACCACTTCCCCACAGTACATGACGGCCAGCCGGTCTGCCACACGGGCCACAACCCCCAGATCATGGGTAATCAGAATCAGTCCCATCTCAAATTCAGTCTGGAGGGATTTGAGGAGGCTCAGAATCTGGGCCTGGATGGTGACATCCAGAGCGGTGGTGGGTTCATCAGCAATAATCAGGCTGGGCCCGCACATGAGCCCCATTGCGATCATCACCCGCTGACGGAGGCCGCCGGAAAGCTGGTGGGGGTATTGTTTCAATCGGCTGGCCGCGGCCGTAATACCGACTTTTTCCAAAAGAAAGACCGCCCGATCGGAAGCCTCCTGTTTTGATACCCTGCGATGCTGATTGAGGGCCTCTTCGAGCTGATTTCCGATGGTATAACAGGGATCCAGAGAGGTCATGGGCTCCTGGAAAATCATGGCCATTTTGTTTCCGCGGATATCGGCCATCTCCGATTCGCTGGTTTGCAAAAAATCGCGGCCCTCAAAGGAGAGCACATCGGCTGTACGGATGGCGTTCATAGGCAGCAGGTTCATGATGGCCAGGGCGGTCATGGATTTTCCACAACCGGACTCGCCCACCAGGGAGACCGTTTCTCCACGGCTTACGTGAAAAGAGACATTCCGCACCGCATGGAGCATACCGGCCGGAAGCGGAAGGTCTACGAACAGGTTTTTTACCTCTATTACCGGATTCATGATCGGCCCTCCGGTGTGGTAACATCCCGGATGCCGTCTCCCAGAAGGTTCATACCCAGCACCAGGACAAAAAGTGCAATGCCGGGAATGGCGATCAGGTGTGGGTAGAAAAACATAAACTCTTTTCCCTCGGAGATCATCAACCCCCAGGACGGCGTGGGGGGCATGACCCCCATCCCCAGAAACGACAGGGCCGCCTCCAGCAGAATGGCGCGTCCGATTTCAAGGGTGGCCACCACCACCAGGTTATCCGCAAGGTTCGGCAGGATCTCGGTTAAAAGGATACGAAGGGTTGAACAGCCGGCTGCCTGGGCAGCCGCCACATAATCATTGGAACGGATCCGCTGGGTCGAAGCCCGCATCACCACGGCGATCCGGGCCCAGATGAGAAACCCCAGCACCACGATCACCACGGTCATGGAACCGCCGATAAGCGCCACCACGGCCAGGGCCACCAGAACCGCCGGCAGGGCCAGGCGCACCGTAATGAGAAAGCTGACCACCATATCGACTTTGCCGCCGTAATATCCTGCCAGCATCCCCATGATCGTTCCTAAAACCAGGGCGATCATCATGATGGAAAAACCGATGATAAGAGATATGCGGCACCCGTAAACCAGACGGCTCAGGTAATCCCGGCCCAGATTGTCGGTTCCCAAGGGATGGTTCCAGGTCCCCTTCTCCTGCCAGATGGCAGGTTTCAGCCGGTTCTCAAGGTTCTGTTCGTACGGATCATGTGGGGCCACGATGGGGGCTAAAATGGCAATCAAAAAAGTCAGCAAGACTGCGATGCTGCCGACGATAAACCCCTTGTGCCGCCGCATCCGCATACGGATAATCTTACCGGGGCTGGGGAATATGACGGTTTCCCCCAGTCCGGCATCAAGCGCTTGTATACTTACAACTGGTGTGGACATATCCTATTTAACTCTTATTCGTGGATCTAAAAATGCGTTAATGATATCGGAAACCAGGGTCAATCCGACAAAGATCATAGACAGTAACAGCACAATGGCCTGAACCACCGGAAGATCCGACCGGCCGATGGACTCCCAGGCAAGATACCCGATGCCGTGCAAAGCAAAAACAGATTCAATGACGATGGAGCCGCCCAGCAAAAACCCGAGCTGTACCGCAGCAAGGGCCACCACCGGGATAATGGCATTCCGAAGGGCGTGTTTAAACAGCACCCGTCCCCAGCGGAGCCCTTTTGCACGGGCGGTGCGGATATGGTCCGAGGAGAGCACCTCAAGCATGCCCGAGCGGGTCAGCCGCATAAACGCCGGGATGCCGTAATAACCAAGGGCGATGGTGGGCATCACGAAATTGGCCAGGCTGTCGGTACCGGATATGGGGAGCAGGCGGAGCCAGACACCCAGGACGATGATCATAATCAGGCCGAACCAGAAAGACGGCATGGCCTGTCCCATCACCGATATGCCGAGGGCGGTCCGGTCGATCCAGGTATTGGGCCGTATGGATGCCAACACCCCCACAGGGATGGAAAAAACCACGGCAAACAGCAAGGCCATCACCCCCAGTTTCATGGTCACGCCGATCCGGTCCCCGATAATCTGGGTGACCGGCTGGTTAAAGTATGGGGACTCTCCAAAATCCCCTTGAATCGCCCGAGCAGCCCAATCCAGATACTGAATAAGGATCGGCCGGTCAAACCCGTACTGTTCCCGGATAAGCTCGATCTCTTGGGATGTAGCGTTTTCACCGGCCAGAGCCACGGCCGGGTCCCCGGACAACCGGATCATCATGAAACTGACAATGGAAACCGTAATGGCCACCATCAGGGCAAGGCCGAATCTTTTTAATGAATATACGAGCATTTTTCTGTTCTATCGCTCCATCGGTTCGGTTCGGGCGCAGTCAAAAAAAGACTGCGCCCGGTATCGGTTTATTTCCATTTACAGTTAAAAAATCTCGGAATTTCATCCGAAGAGGCCGTAAACGCAAGATCTTTGCTGAAGGCGTAGTTTGCCACCCAGGTAAACATGGGTACGCTGTAAGCGTTTTTGGTCATGAGCTGAAACGCTTCTTTGTATGCGGCTTTCCGGACATCCGTATCGATGTTGGTGTCTCCCTTTTCCAGAAGGTCCCGGACCGTGGCGTCACGGGTGACGTCATCGCCGGTAAACTTAAACCAGTTACCGACAATGGCCGAAACGTCATAGATCGAGGAGGATCCCCAGGTCCAGAAAACCATCGGCACTTTCCGGGCCCGGTACTTTTCCCGAAGGGCGGAATACTTCATGTAATGAAGCTTTGCCTTGATGCCCACATTCCGCAGGTAGTTGGTGACCGCTTCTGCATAGGGTCGGTTCCGGTAGGCATAAAAGTCGATCTCAAAGCCGTTGGGATATCCTGCTTCGGCCAGGAGTTTCTTGGCCTTTTCCGGATTATAATCATATTTTACCGCGCCCTCACTGGTGCATCCGAACTGTTTCGGGTAGCAGACCGTATGAACCACCTGGGATTCTCCGCCCACAAGGTTTTTTACGATGGATGCCCGGTCGATGGCATGGGCCACGGCCTGGCGGACCTTGAGTTTGGTCGTGGGGGTTTCAACGGCCGGTTTATCGATCAAAAAGTTTATGAAACCGACCCGCATGGTCTCGGCCATGGCGGCATCGATACCTGGCATCTGAGACAGTTTCTCGGCCTGTTCTTTGGGAATATGCCAGATCCAGTCCAGACCCCCGGTCATCAGTTCGGCGATCTTTGTATTGGTCTCAGGGATGGTCCGCTGCCGGATGGTTCCGATGGAGGGCTGTCCCTTGGGGCTTTCTTTAAAGTAGGCCCGGTTTTTCTTCATTACGATCTCTTTACCCGGTATAACCTTAATTACCTCGTAAGGACCGGTGCCGATCGGTTTTACGCCGAACTCTTTCATACCGACTTTGAGATAATAATCTTTAGGGTAAATTGAGATGGGTCCGGACAGATACTCAAGGGCTGCCGGAAACGGTTTCAACAGGTGAATTCGAACCTTGTAGGGACCCAGCTTTTCCGCGTTTTTGATCCAGTTGACATACCGGGCCACGACCACCTTGTTTTTGGGGTCCTTCATGTGGTTAATGGTCCAGACCACATCGTCGGCGTCGAATTTTTCTCCGTTATGAAAGGTAATTCCCTCACGCAACTCCAGATCGATGGCCAGGTCGTTGACCCACTTGTAATTTGTGGCCAGACACGGCATGTACTCGCCGGTATTCTGATCCCGGTAGAGGAGCGTATCGTAAATATGGAAAGAGAGAATAACCCCCTCCCGCGCACTCTGGTAATACCGGTTCAGGGTCTCAAGCTCTTTTTCCCAGGCGATGTTGAGTATATCATCCTTTTTCCCAGCAATTGCGGGACCTGCCAGCCAGACAACAGAAATGATGAGAATAAAGCTGAGCCAAAAAAATTTCCTAACACTCGATTTTCCCATAACAACCTCCTTTAACAATGGTTTTTATCGATGGATACTTTCCCCCGATTCCCTTTCAGGGGTTCCCTATATAAAGTTCAAACGTTATCTATCTCCTTTAGATCTTGGCCAGTTCGTAGAGAAGGGTCGCACTGATTTTGATCCCTTTTATAAAAAGCCCCAGATCCATATTTTCGTTGGGCGCATGGTTATGCTCATCCGGATTTCCGTACGGGATGGCGATCAGCGGCATATCGAGATAATCATCAAAAAACGCCAAGGGCACGGTTCCGCCGCCGGAAGGAATGACCACCGGCTCTTTCCCGTGAACTTTCCGGGCAGCCTCGATAAAGGCCGGTGCATTCGGATTGTCCAGGGGGGTTCTCCGGGCGCCGCAACTGCTGAGCATTTTTAATTCAAAATCGTCAAACCCGTGTTTTTCCATGTGGCGTTTAAATTTTCCGAAAATATCGACCGGATCCTGGTTTTTCACGAGACGCATGTCTATTTTGACTCGGGTCTTGCACGGGATAATGGTTTTGGTCCCTTCCCCGCCGTAACCCGAAGCGTATCCGGCAATATTGAGCGATGGTGCAAGCGTGGACATCTCCCAGAAGCCGACATCATCGGTGATGTTGAAGCGTTTCAGCTTGAGATCTTCAAGTTGCCCTTTCTCGTCAAACGGGACCTTTGCCAGGACTTCTTTTTCCAGTTCGGTGACCGGCAGTACATCATCGTAAAATCCGTCGATAAGGACCCTGCCGGTGTCGTCTTTAAGACTGTTTAAAAGTTTGATCATCCGCCAGTTCGGGTTGGGCAGGGCCTCGGCATAGTGGCCCGAATGGACGTCCCGGCAGGCTTCCTGATGGTTGATCTCCACATAGCACATCCCCCGATTTCCAAAAGAGACCTTGGGGCGCATGGAGGGGTGAATCGGTCCATCGGAGTAATACCCGATATCGGCCTTGAATTTATCCCCGGTGGTCCGGATAAACCGGTCCAGGTTGGGGCTGCCGATCTCCTCTTCCGGATCGAACATAAACTTCAGGTTGACCGGTATCTGCTGCCCGGTGCGAAGAATAGCCTCAACCGCTTTGATGTGGGCAAACATCTGGGCTTTGTTGTCCGCGGTGCCGCGCCCGTACATCCGACCGTTTCGGATGGTCGGTTCAAAGGGAGGTGAATCCCAGGCTTCGAGCGGCTCCGGCGGCTGAACATCGTAGTGACCATATATCAAAAGGGTCTTTTCAGCCCCGGGTGCCTTCAATTCACCGTAGATCAGCGGAGGGTTCGTATCACCGCCCATGGGCAGAGATTCGGCACGGATGCCGACGGTTTCCATCATCTCGGTTAAAAGACGTGCGCAATCATCGATACCCACCGCCTGTGAGCTGATTGACGGCTGTCGCACAAAGGTTGCCAGTTCATCGATAAACCGCTCAGAGTTCTCATCGATATAGGCATAAATCCCATCCATAAAATCTCCTCCATCACTCAAAGTATAAAAATCGAAAAAAAAACGGCGGATAACAGACGCCAATAGATAAATGGCCACAAAACGGCCATTAATTTAGGCCTGCCGCCGCCATGGTCGGTTTGGAGTCCAAATCGTCACCATGAAACCCGTGAGGAATAACACACGAAAATCAACACTGTCAACAGCATGAATTCAAACAATTTAATTATTACAAGGCGGTATGAGTAATGATTACTGATAAGCAGGTTATATATGGGAGTGTTTCTGCATGTTCGAACCCGAGACATCACTGCATCGTTTCGGGTAGTCGCTGCCGGTGGTGTGGAATGAACTACCCCGCAGCCCTGGCCTCGGGATTTCCGCCTTGTTGGGTCGAAGCTTATTGCGAAGCCCAATTCGATACAACAAGCTGCGGGGTATCAAACCCCCTGTCCATCTCCGGTGGATTGAATGTGCCGTAGAAAGGCTTCAGGCTTTTTTTGAAACCAAACCGTACCTGTTAATTTGACGGGAGCACCCTGTTATCTTTGCAGGGACAACACCCTGAATACAGATCGCTTCCAGGCGTTAGCCCATAATCGGCCAAATGCCCGTGATACTGCCTTGGAATATGTGCGACCCTTCCGGTGTGAACGGATTCTTTCGACCTCTTTTAGCTGTTCTTTTTCTCTATATCTGTACATCCGCCATAAAAAATCGCTGTCATTCATTTTTGGCCTCCATCCGGCAACGGAAAAAATCTTCGGGATAGACATCGAAAATCTGCCGACACTTCCTATTTTTAATATTTTCGGATTTTTTTACAAAAACTTAAGCGGATGGCACATTTTCCCCCCTGGCCTATCTTTTTCCAAAACCAATCTATTTATGGTAAACATCCATATGATCACAATCACCTCCTATTTTGTTTTTTAATTCAGGGAAATGGTATGTATTCATGGGGTAGAATAATGAGTTGTGTCCGTAGCATTGAGGGTAGCCAACCGCAAAGGCGCGAAGGACGCCAAGGGAGATGATTTTTTCCGGATCGGAGTGGGAGATTCGAAAAGGATTCCAGCCCTCCGGGCAATCAGCACATATTGCCGGGCAACTTATCCTCAAGTATCAAAAGTGCCCCCCTCAGCGACCTGTCGGGTCGTCTTTTGGGGTCGAAGCCCAAAGGGCGGAGCCCCAGATAGGCTCTTTTTTCTTGCCGATCTGCGCATCGGCAAGAGAAAACTTTGCGTTCTTGGCGCCTTGAGCGAAGCGGGCGGTTCAAGTTTTTCTTTTGACCATAATGGCAACTACTTCAAAAAATCTTTCAGCTATGAGAATTGCCCTCTGAACAGGCACGAAAAATGAGTTTCAAGGGTTTCATATTATCCAACAGTCAGGTCATTCGAGACAACGCGACACAGCTTGTCTTCCAGGGCCGGCTGTCAGACGGAAAGCGTTTTCACTGGACAATCACCAATCCCGGGGCGGTATTTTTCATCAACCGAAGCCAGACCTGGACACCGCCCCGGTCCTTCCGCAAAAAAGTCAAGCTGCGGAGCCTGCGCGGAGACCCGGTGGATGCGCTCTATTTTCGAAACACCCCCGATTTAACCCGGGCCCGGAATGCGTGTGAATCCCGCAATTTTCCCACCTATGAGGGGGATATAAATCTTGCTGCACGATTCCTCATGGAGCGCTTCATCAAAGGCGGTGTCGCCTTTGAAAGCGAGCCGGTTCGAACAGAAAACAACATCCTCTATTTTGTCGACCCGAATGTCAAAGACGCTCGGTTAACCCCTTGCCTGAAACTTCTCTCCATTGATATCGAATGTTCAATGGCATTGGATCTTTACTCAATCGCCCTGTACGGAGACGATATTGCGTGCGTGCTCATGGTGGACCCTGAGATGAGGATCAGTGAGAAAGGATATCAAAGTTTTCCAGGGGAAAAAGAATTGCTCGCTTCGTTTTTTCATATGGTTCGCGCATATGACCCGGATGCCTTTATCGGCTGGAACCTGATCGGGTTCGACCTGAAGTGGCTTTCACAAAAATGCGCCGCTTTGGAAATCTCTTTTGATATCGGAACCGACGGACCGGCAGAGCTGCTAAACCCCGGCAGCTATTTTAACCAGTGGGTTGCAAGGATACCGGGCAGAGCCGCCATGGACGGTATTCCCATGGTCCGGAGTGCATTTTTAAAAACAGAAGACTATTCCCTTGCAACGGTTGCTGAACATGTTCTGGGACAAAAGAAACTGATTGAAACTTCCGGCCAGGAAAAGGTCGCGGAGATCACCCGTCTTTTTAATACAGACAAACCGAGCCTTGCCAGATACAATTTAGAGGATACAAAACTTGTCTACGATATATTTGAGAGATTAAACCTTGCCCCGCTTGCCGTAAGGCGCACACAGTTAACCGGCTTGGCACTGGACCGTGTGGGCGGCAGTGTCGCGGCGTTTGACTTTTTGTACCTGCCGCGCTTACACAGGAAGGGTTATGTCGCCGATACGCATCCCCAGCCACCTGAAAATAATGAATCGGCACCCGGTGGTCTGGTACTCGAGAGCGTACCGGGCTTTTACAGCAATGTGGCGGTCTTTGATTTCAAGAGCCTCTATCCCAGCATCATACGAACCTTCCGAATCGATCCCCTGGCGGCAAATATTGTTTTGCATCATCTTTCAGAAGGTTTTAACAAAACCGATTCAACCGTAACGGATCAGATTGTTAAAGGACCTGCCGGGCTTGAATTTGCAGGAAATTTCTCCATTTTACCGTCAATTATTGAAGATCTCTGGCACGCCCGGGAAAAGGCAAAGGCGTCAAAAGACCCAACGCTTTCACAGGCAGTAAAAATAATAATGAACTCTTTTTACGGCGTTCTGGGAAGTTCAGGCTGCCGTTTTTACGATCCGCGTATCGCAGGAACGATCACCCGCATCGGTCACTGGAATTTGACGATCTCCCGAAAATTTATCGAGAAAGAAGGGTATCCGGTCATTTACGGCGACACGGATTCGCTCTTTATCCACCTGGGAGACGGTGATCCGGATACGGTCCTTGACATGGGAAACCGGCTTTCCAAAAAACTCAATGAGTACCTGGGCAAAGAACTTCAGGAGCGCTTCAGGGTTGAAAGCCGACTGGACGTCGAATTTGAAAGAATCTTTAAACGATTTTTTATGCCCACGATTCGGGGCCGCAGCAAAGGATCGAAAAAACGCTATGCCGGTCTGCTGATCGATGAAACCGGCAGTGCCGAGCTCTATTTCTCCGGGATGGAATCGAGCCGCCGGGACTGGACCGGGCTGGCAAAAGAGTTCCAGGCCGATCTTTTCACGCTGCTCTTTTCAAAAGAGGTGACAACGGACCTTGAGGCGGCGTTGTGTGAATTGGTTCGAAACCGCCACAGACAGCTTTTTAACGGTGAACTGGACCAAAAGCTGGTGTACAGAAAGGGCATCAGCAAACGCCTGGAAGATTATACAAAAAATGTACCGCCCCATGTCCGGGCCGCCCGGATGCTGGGCCGGCTGGATGGAAGGGTCATCCGTTATGTAATGACCCCGACCGGCCCGGAACCCATCCAGAAGCGCATCAACCCGGCCTATGATTACGAGCACTACAGTCAAAAGCAGCTGGAACCCGTTGCCGATATGGTTTTGCAGTTTTTTGATCTGGACTATCGGTCACTGGTAGGCGGAGGCAAGCAACTGAACCTGTTCGGTAATAAAAAAATTTAAACGGAAAAAGATGCCCGGCAGCGGAATCTGGTGGGTCTATTTTTCCGACGTGACAAAATTCAGATGTTTTACCAGGCCTTCAACCCCATCCTTTCCGTACCGTCTCTGCTATAATTATTTCTAATTATTTCAATAGCCTAATTCCATATTTCGGCCAATCGATATTAAACCGTCTTTGGCATCTTTTAATGAGTTAACACCGGGCACAGTTATTGCATTATTTTTTGGTGCTAATAAAAACGGTTTCAGGGATTATTTACGAAACCATCGCTATTTGGATCTATAAAAGACCGGTACACCTTATACAGGAGATCATATGACGGTAAAAAAACCGAATAGACGGCCAACGGCGCCACTGGTGCAGAGTCAACCAACGGTCGTCTGGGACGAGGAAAACGTGCACAATGCCTATGCCAATGTATTCAACGTCGCCGGGTCCCAGGAAGAATTTGTCCTTTCATTGGGCATGAATCCTTCATGGAGTTCCGGGCAAAAGGAGTTGAAGGTTCAGCTAACGAATCGAATTATGATGAGTCCTTTTACCGCCAAACGTTTGGCGAAGCTGTTGAACGGTGTTGTACAGAAGTTTGAGTCGCGATACGGCACATTACAGATTGAAACGACCCGGCAGGACACGGCACCCTCGCCCAAAAATGAGTCACAGGACTCGCGAGCGACATCCGGCCGCGTTTCAAAGACAGGCGGCTGAACCATAAACAAAAAAATACCTGGCCGGAAATAGAAAATAAAGAATATCGTGAACAGACAATTTCCACAAAACCTAATGATAACAGTATTTAAATGATATTTCACCGGGAATAAAGATTTGACGAAAACGAGAGCAACCATACTGCTGTCGATCAGCCTGATATTTATTCTTTCGGCCTTACAGGCAAGGTTTGTCCATGCCGACGAGCCCATGTCGTTTGACGGCCTTATCGAACCGTATCTGGTGGTTGAGGTCGGAAGCTCGGTTTCGGGGGTGCTTAAAAGCGTTCCCATCGATCGCGGAGACATGGTCAAAAAGGGCCAGGTGGTGGCCAGGCTCCAGGCCGGTGTTGAAAGTGCGGCAGTGGATCTGGCCCGGACCCGGGCCGAGATGGCCTCGACCGTTATGGCCCGGCGTAAAGAGCTCGATCTGGCAAAACGGAACGAGCAGCGGGTCAAAAAACTCTTTTCCCAAAATGCGATTCCCGAGCGTGAGTGGGATGAAATACAGACAAAAAGAATTCTTGCCGAATACAGGCTGAAAGAGGCATTGGAAAACAGACGGCTTGCCCAGATGGAACTCAACAGAGCCATCGAGGTCGTAAAGCAGACTGTCATCCGCAGCCCGGTCGGCGGTATTGTGATTGAGCGGTTTCTTTCCACCGGTGAATATGTTGAAGATCATCCGATCCTGAAACTGGCCCAAATCAATCCCTTGAACGTAGAGGTAATCTTACCGGTGCAGCTTTTCGGCACCATAAAACTGGACGCACCCGCAACCGTAAAACCGGAGGAACCTGTGGGGGGTATCTACAAGGCCAAAGTAAAAATCGTGGATCAGTTCATAGAAGCGGCAAGCGGCACCTTCAGGGTTCGTCTGGAGCTTCTCAACCCGAACTATCGTCTTCCCCCCGGATTAAAATGCAAGGTAATTTTCAAGAAACCACAAACAATGAAACTCCACTCCCTGGTCACACGATAGACCGCGCTGTAGCGCCATCATATTCGATTCCATAATCTCCGTTCCGAAATTTAAGTTTAGCCCTGTATTTTCCGATATTTAAAAGAAAAGTGCATTTTTTGGAAATACTGTCTTAGACACCTCCATTTCGAAATGGGCGGGGATGGGGACCGTTTCGCAATATGCTGAAGTCTGAAAAACATAGAAGCCGTGTTCTGAACCCCATTGACACCGGCATATATTTCGAGGCGCTGGAGCCGCGACTGCTCTTTTCCGGGAGCCCTGAAGGTGTTGCTGCTGACGCCATTTCTGCAGACCCCGATCAGGCGACCCAATCTGTTGTGGAGGCGGAAAATTTTGCCTATCCTGAAGTTGAGGTAACCTCAGCCTTTGACAGCCTGTCCGTGATCGATCCGCTGGAGTCCGCAGAATCGGACGCTTCGGATACAATGGCTGAACCGACACTTTCAGAAGACGACCCAGAGGGTATCGATCCCGATTTGCCTTCGGAAGACCCGGATCCCCTGCTGAATATTCCGACAGCCACAACTGCTGCGGAGGCAATTGCACCCGAAGATGCCGTCATCACCGACAATGCCCTTTTCGATGATATGCCCGCCGGTACGGCAGACGCCGCAGACGGGATTGCGGACGATTCCCTCTCTGTTGAAACCGCACCGGGCGACACCCTTTTAGGCGATACCCTTCTGGTGCAGGCGGAAAACGAGACGGACTCGACCGGTGCTGAGATCATTCCGACGCTTTTGACCGATGCCGCCGCCGCGGCAGCGGCACCCAAGGAGCTGGTTTTCATAAACGATGACATCCGGGACTATGATCAGCTCACCGAAGATCTTACGGCCCAGAACACGGACGGCCGCGACATCACCGTGGTAACATTGGACAGCGAACAGGACGGCATCGAGCAGATCAGTTCGGTGCTGGCCGAATCCGAAGATATCGATGCAATCCACTTCGTCTCCCACGGCACCGATCGATCGGTAAAACTGGGAGACGCCTGGATCGACAATACCAATGTCGAAGACTACGCCCCGGATATCGCCGGCTGGGGAGACGCCTTAGCAGAAGAAGCCGATCTCTTGTTCTACGGATGTAACCTGGCAGGCGGTGACAGAGGGCGGGAACTGCTGGAAACCATCGGTGAGTTGACCGATGCGGATGTGGCCGCCAGCACGGACAATACCGGAAGTGCGATTTACGGCGCCGACTGGGATCTGGAGTATTCAGCCGGAAATATTGAAACCTCGGTTGTCTTCAGCGATCAGATCCAGGAAAACTGGTCCGGGCTTCTGGACACCTACACCGTGATCAATACCGACGATTCCGGCGCAGGCTCTCTACGACAGGCCATCATCGATGCTGAAGCCAATGCCGGGACCGATACCATCGAGTTTAATATTGCCGGTGGCGGGCCGCACGAGATCTTGGTCGGCTGGGACTTCGACGGTCTGCCGGAAATTACCGAAGCCGTTATCATCGACGGCACCACCCAACCCGGCTTTGCAGGTACACCGGTGATCGTGCTCGACGGATTCTTTGCAGGCGCCGGTGCGGATGGTTTTCTCATCACCGGCGACGGCAGCACGATCCGAGGGCTGGTCATCAAAGGCTTCGATGGCGACGGAATCGATATCCGGGGGGGCAACAATACCATTGCCGGCAACTATATCGGGACCGATGTCAACGGAACTGCAGATGAGGGAAACGATGACGACGGAGTGGATATTATTGGCGGGGCCAATAACATTATTGGCGGCAACACGGCCGCGGATCGAAACATCATTTCCGGCAATACGGGCGAAGGCGTTAAGATAGATGGTGCAGGAGCTACAGGCAATCAGGTGATAGGCAATTACATCGGAACCGATGTGAACGGAACCGCAGCCATCGCAAACAGTGGCGACGGCATTGAGATTACAAATGGCGCAACCGGCAATACCATTGGCGGCACCACGGTCGGGCATCGTAACATTATTTCCGGCAACACAGGCGACGGCATTTATATTGCCGGTGCCGCCACGACGGGCAACGAGATCCAGGGCAACTATATAGGAATTGATGTAAACGGCACAGCGGATCTCGGAAACGGAAATGACGGCATCGAACTGGACGGTGCTGCAAACAATACCATCGGCGGGGACACGGCCGGAGAACGGAACGTTATCTCCGGCAACGCCTACGGAATCTATATCCATGAGGCAACCGCTACGGGCAATACGATCCAGGGCAACTACGTCGGCACCGCTGCCGATGGCACATCGGATTTGGGCAATACGAACAGCGGTTTCTATATCGAAGACACCGGCAGCAACACCATCGGCGGGGTGACTTCCGGTGAAGGCAATGTGATTGCCCACAACGGAGAAGACGGTGTGACAGTGATGGGCACGGCATCCGGCATCACGATTCGGGGCAATTCGATTCACTCCAACACTGCGCGCGGTATCGATTTCACAAATGATGGCGTGACGGAAAACGACCTGGATGACGTAGACGCAGGCGCCAACGACCTGCAGAATTTTCCGGTGCTGACATCAAACGACACCGACTTGAGCCAGATCACCATCAGCGGAACCATGGACAGCGTAGCCAGTAAAACCTACACCATCGATTTCTACTCCAGCAGCGCGGCGGACGGGTCGGGTAACGGCGAGGGAGCGGTCTACCTCGGTTCCACCACCTGTGCCACAGACGTCGGCGGCGACGGGAGTTTCAGCGTCACGCTGCCGGCTTCGGTGACCGTCGGACACTTTATTTCCGCAACAGCCACCGATCCGGACGGCAACACCTCGGAGTTCAGCGACAATCTGGCGGCCGCTGCAACAAACGATGCGCCGACGGTAACCCCGACAGGAGCGGATCTGGCCTACACCGAGGATGACGGGGCAGTTGCTGTGGATGATGCGATTGCGGTGGCCGACGTGGACGACACGGATCTGGAAAGTGCCACCGTCCAGATCACAGGAAACTATCTCGACACAGAAGACCAACTGGGGTTTACGAACCAAAACGGGATCACCGGCATCTGGGATGTCGGTACGGGAACACTCACGTTGACGGGAACCGCTTCTGTGGCAAACTACCAGACGGCGCTTCAATCCATCACTTACACCAACAGAGACAATGCCGCCCCCGACACCAACACCCGAACCGTGACCTTTACGGTAAACGACGGGGATACCGACAGTGTTGCCGCCACCCGGGACATCACGGTAACGACCTTGACCGACATCACGGCGCGCGAAACCATCGACAGCGACGGCGACGGCCAGATCGATCAGATCAAGATCACCACGGACCAGAACCTGGACGATGACTTCAGCGGACTTACGATGACGGTGGCTGGCTACGGCGTGGCCGGCTATTCGACCGACATCGCAAACGACAACATCTTCTACGTCGACCTGACCGAAAGCGGTACCGGGGACACCGGCGCCACCCCGACGGTGACCGTCACCGCCAATACCACCTTGAGCGAAGACGGAGGCGCCAACAACATTGCTATCGACGACACGGCCGCCTGGTGGGATGCGGACTGGCAGAACCGCACCCGGATCACCTTTGACAACTCCAACAGCGCCGAAGACCTTACCGACTTCCCGGTCCTGGTCTCGCTTACCGCAGCCGACGTCGACTTCGACAAGATCAAGGCCAACGGCGCGGACATCCGGTTTGTCGATGACGACAATTCGCCGCTGGCCTATGAGATCGAGGATTGGGATGACGGGGCCGAGACCGCTAAAGTCTGGGTCAAGGTGCAGCAGCTCGATCAGTTATCCAACACCGACTACATCCATATGTACTACAACAACACCGCAGCCTCGGATGCGCAGAATGCGGCCGGTGTATGGACAGCCGGAACCGGGGTGTGGCATCTGGATGACGATCCCGGACCCGGCGGGGCAAATGATATCAAGGATTCGGATGCAACGCCAAACAACGGCACAGCAGAAGCATCGATGACAAGCGGCGATCTCGTGACGGGTCAGATCGGAAACGGCATCGATTTTGACGGGGGTGATGACTTCATCGATTTCGCTTCCACGGACGTGGGGGACACCTTCACCATCTCGGCCTGGATCAAGCCCGATTCCACCGGTACGAGTATTCAAACCATCGCTGCCAATAGCGGCAGTGGGGCAAATACGGACGGATTCCGGTTCTTCATCAACAGCAGCGGGACAGAGGACGGGAGAATCCTTTTCGAAACCGGCAACGGAGGTGCCAGCAACACTGCCAAAACTGCCGTTAACGTCATCAATTTCGATGAATGGAACCACATCGCGGTGGAAGTCGACCGGGCCGGCGGGACGGCCACGGTTTATCACAACGGCGTTGATGTCACAGACAGCAACACCATCAGAACCGATTTCAACACTGTAAGCGACTGGGAAATCGGGAGAATGGAGGGCGGCCTGGAGTTCAAAGGCGCAATTGACGAATTTAGAATTACCAGCGCCGCCCGCTCCGCCGACTGGATCGAAGCCTCCTGCCTGTCACAAAACAGCACCTTCGCCTATACTTCCTTCGGCAGCGGGCAGGTAACGACCACCGACACGGCCGCGCCGGTGCTGTTGAGTGCAATCGGTACAGACCGCGGCACAGCCGGGATGTTCAACGACGTCGGCGATCAGCTGGACCTGGTCTTTTCAGAGGCGATCCAGGCCGTGCCCGGTGAAGCGGATTCCGAGACCAACTTCCTGTTCAGCGGCATCGACGGCGACAACTTCCCCACAGAAGTGGGCGGCGACACGATTATTGAGCTGGCCACGACGACCATGGCCAACGATACCATCCGCTACACCTTCAGCGCCGGCGATACGGCAAACGCCAACCTCATCACCGTGGGCACCGGGACCATCGATGTCAACATCGGCGGTCTGGTGGCGGACTCCATCGAGGACGCAGCAGGTAACGACCTCTCGGACACTTCGACGGGTTTGCCCCTCACGATCAGCGCTACCAACGTTGCCCCCGTATTGGATAACACCGGTACCATGGCCCTGACCAATGTGGTTGAAGACGATGCGGGTCCGGCAGGGGATACGGTGACCGACATTATCGACAGTGCCACCGGCAACCGGATTACGGATCTTGACGGCGGTGCAGTGGAGGGTGTCGCCGTGATAGGGGTGGATAACACCAACGGGACCTGGCAGTACAACACGGGCGGCGGTTGGGCCGATTTCGGAGCTCTGACCGCGGCCAACAACAGCGCGGTGCTGTTGAACCCGGCCGCATCGATCCGGTTTGTGCCGGATGCCGACTACAACGGCACAGCAGGCGACATCACCTTCCGGGCCTGGGACCAGACGAGCGGCAGCAACGGCGACACGGCCGTGGATGTCTCGACAAACGGCACCACCACGGCCTACAGCACCGATACCGAGACCGCCACCCTGACCGTAACGGCAGAAAACGACAAGCCCACGGTCACCCCCACCGTGGCGGATCTGGCCTACACCGAAAACGACGGTGCCGTGGCCCTGGATGACGCCATCACCGTGGCCGATGTGGACAACGCCAACATCAAAGGGGCCGCCATACAGATTACGGGCAACTACGTAAACGGCGAGGATACGCTGACCTTTGTCAACCAGCTCGGCATTACCGGCACATGGACGGCCGCCACCGGCACGCTGGAACTGACCGGCACCACCACAAAGGCAAACTACCAGACAGCGTTGCAGTCCATTACCTACACAAACGGCAGTGCGAATCCGGACACCAACACGCGTACGGTCACCTTTACGGTCACAGACGAGGGCAATTTAGCCGGTGACGCCGCCACCCGGGATATCACCGTTGCCGCAGACAACGACAAACCCACGGTCACCCCCACGGTGGCGGATCTTTCCTACACCGAAAACGACGGGGCAGTTATTTTGGACGCCGGCATCACGACTGCCGATACAGACAATATCAACCTCAAAGGTGCCGTGATCCAGATTACGGGTAATTACCAGAACGGTGAAGACACCCTCGCCTTTGTAAACCAGAACGGCATTACCGGTGTATGGGATGCCGGCACCGGCCAACTGACTTTAACCGGTACCGCGACAACGGCAAACTACCAGACTGCCTTACAGTCGATTACCTACACAAACGACAGCGAAGAGCCGGACACAGGTGACCGCACCGTCACCTTTACGGTCACCGATGAAAGCAACCTGGACAGCGATGCCGGCACACGGGATATCACCGTGGCTTCGGTAAACGACATACCTGTTGCCGATGACGCCGTCTTTACGGTGGCTGAAGATGCGGCCGGCGGCACCGTGGTCGGTACGGCAACGGCAACCGACCTGGACATTAACGACACCCAGACCTTTTCTATTACCGCAGGAAACAGCGACGGCATCTTTGCCATCGACAGTGCAACCGGGCAAATTACCATCGCAGACAACACCAAGCTCGACTTTGAAACCGCTTCAAGCCACAACCTGACGGTCACGGTGACCGACGACGGTGTGGGGGCTCTGAGCGATACCGCCGCCGTCACCGTCAATGTCACCAATATCAATGAAATCCCGGTTGCAGACGATGCCGCAGTCAGTGTGGATGAAAACTCGGCAAACGGGACCGTGGTGGGTACGGTGGCGGCCATCGACCCGGACGTTGGAGACACGCTCGCCTATTCCATTACCGCAGGTAACAGCGACGGCATCTTTGCCATCGACAGCGCCACCGGACAGATTACTGTGGCAGACAACGCAAAACTCGACTATGAAACCGCTCCAAGCCACAGTCTTACGATCCAGGTAAAAGATACCGGCGATCTTACCGATACGTTCACAACCACGGTCAGTGTTACCGGGGTAAACGAGGAACCCTTACTGACCGACTACGCCTTTAATATCGATGAAAACACCGGATCCGGCACACGCCTCGGTAGGATCTCTGCCAGCGATCCGGATATGGGCGACGCACTCATTTACAGCATCATTGCCGGAAACGAAAACAGCGCTTTCAGGATGAACGCCGCAACCGGAGAGATCAGCATCAACAACAGTGAGGCCCTGGACTTTGAAACCCGCTCCCGATTCGATCTTACGGTCCGGGTCACCGACAGCGGTGCTTTGACCCAAACGGCCAGCGTTACCGTCACGCTCAATGACGTCAAGGAGAAAGTTTTTTGGGAGACGGAACCGGTGTCACCCGAACCGGGACCGGAACCGGCAAATGCGGCCGGCACCGACGCACCGGACGG